>MTLE01000098.1_pt1 | contig 206623 bp, 209 predicted proteins | sample 1982461 | NCBI WGS metagenome assembly MTLE01 (sample SAMN05712605, study PRJNA340218) | biofilm metagenome | isolation source: sample SPL anode biofilm adapted to -200 mV | place: USA | collected 2012-02-03 | reverse complement strand
GACAGCCTGCTGTCTACTCTGCAAGAAGGCCATGAAGTTAAAGGTATCGTTAAGAACCTGACTGACTACGGTGCATTCGTAGATCTGGGTGGTGTTGACGGTCTGCTGCACATCACTGACATGGCATGGAAACGTGTTAAACACCCATCCGAAATCGTGAACGTTGGTGATGAAATCACCGTTAAAGTTCTGAAATTCGACCGTGAGCGCACTCGTGTGTCTCTGGGCCTGAAACAGCTTGGCGAAGATCCGTGGGTAGCTATCGCTAAACGTTACCCAGAAGGTGCACGTCTGACTGGTCGTGTGACTAACCTGACTGATTACGGCTGCTTCGTAGAAATCGAAGAAGGCGTTGAAGGTCTGGTTCACGTTTCTGAAATGGACTGGACTAACAAAAACATTCACCCATCTAAAGTTGTTAACGTGGGTGACACTGTTGAAGTTATGGTTCTGGACATCGACGAAGAACGTCGCCGTATCTCCCTGGGTCTGAAGCAGTGCAAAGCTAACCCATGGCAGCAATTCGCAGAAACTCATGCGAAAGGCGATCGCGTAAGCGGTAAGATCAAATCTATCACTGATTTCGGTATCTTCATTGGTCTGGACGGTGGTATCGATGGTCTGGTTCACCTGTCTGACATCTCCTGGAACGTAACTGGCGAAGACGCTGTTCGTGAGTTCAAGAAAGGCGACGAAATCGAAGCAGTTGTACTGCAGGTAGATCCAGAGCGTGAGCGTATCTCTCTGGGTGTTAAACAGATCGAAGAAGATCCGTTCAACAAGTACCTGTCAGATAACAAAAAAGGTGCTATCGTTAAAGGTAAGGTAACTGCCGTTGACAGCAAAGGCGCTACCATTGAGCTGGAAGAAGGTGTTGAAGGCTACATCCGTGCTGCTGATGCATCGCGTGATCGTGTAGAAGACGCATCTCTGGTTCTGTCTGTTGGTGATGAAGTTGAAGCCAAATTCATGGGCGTTGACCGTAAAAACCGTACAGTGAGCCTGTCAGTTCGTGCTAAAGACGAAGCTGAAGAAAAAACAGCTATGGATTCTCTGAATCAGCAAGAAGAAGCTGGTTTCGGTAATGCAATGGCTGAAGCTTTCAAAGCTGCTAAAGGCGAATAATCGCTCTTAAAATGGAGCGGTGAAAGCCGCTCCATTTAATTTGATCTCATGCTGGGGAGAATACTTATGACGAAATCTGATCTCATTGAACGTCTTTCTTCTAGTCAGCAACATCTTGCCGCTAAGGATGTTGAGGCTGCAGTTCGGGAAATCCTCGAGTGCATGGCTGGCACCCTTGAAAGCGGAAACCGTATCGAAATTCGCGGTTTTGGTAGTTTTTCCCTTCACTACAGAGCGCCAAGAGTTGGTCGCAACCCTAAAACAGGGGAGAAAGTGGAACTTCTGGCCAAGAGCGTCCCCCATTTCAAACCCGGCAAAGAGTTAAGAGAACGCGTAAACTCTTTGTAATTCAACTCTGTTTGGTGTTGACATGAAATTTTTGAAATCCATATTGTATTTCATGGCTGTTTTGTCGTTAGCCATGTTCTTGGTGACTTTGGGTTCGGTTAACGGTCAACAAATTCATATTAATTTTCTGATTGCTCAAGATGATTTCAGTCTTGCGGCTCTGCTTGTCGGTGCTTTCTTTTCAGGATTCCTAGTTGCGTTATGTGCGCTGGGATTCAGCTATATTGTCACCAGATTAAAATTACGCAAATTACAGAATCATATCGCTCGGCTATCTTCTCAGATTAATACACCAGTTAAGGAATAATAGAATTAATGCTGGAGTTACTCTTCCTGCTTTTGCCAGTGGCAGTGGCTTATGGCTGGTACATGGGAAGACGAAGTGTCCGTATTGATGAAGATCGTAAAACCTCTCAGCGTTCAAGAAGTTACGCTGCAGGTATTAACTTCCTGCTCTCTGAACAGCCAGACAAAGCTGTAGATCTATTTATAGATTTATTACAGGTTGATACAGACACCATTGATACTCATCTCGCGCTGGGGAATTTATTCCGTCAGAGAGGTGAGGTCGATCGCGCTATTCGAATTCATCAGAATCTGGTTGCCCGCTGTCTTGATTCTACAGAACAACAAAATCTCTCGATGCTTGAATTAGCTCGAGATTTTGTTGCTGCTGGCTTGTTAGATAGAGCAGAAAGTGTGCTTATTAAATTATTAGATGATGATGAATTGGCGGATGATGCCAGAAAGATGTTGCTGCAAATTTATGAGCAACTGAATGAATGGCAGAAAGCTATTGATATAGCGGAAAAGCTATCCAGTAAAAATCATCACAGAATTGTTGCGCATTATTACTGCCAACTGGCAGAAATTGATTTCTCCCTGGCAGATTTCAAAATAATAGCTTCCAGATTAAAAAGAGCATTAAAGGCAGATCCTCAATGTGTTCGGGCTCAGATGTTGCTGTCTCAACTATATATAAAACACCAACAGTACGAGCTGGCGATTAAACATATTGATCAAATTCCTGATTTATCTCCGGCATTTGCCAGTGAGGCATGGAAGCTATTACTACAATGCAAGCCTCATATGGATGAGAATAGTTTTACATCGATATTAATCCGATGGCTTGAGAAAACACAGAATACTACTGTTGCGCTTGCATTAGCTGAGACCATTCAGGCTCGGCAGGGCATTCGTGATGCAGAAGCATTTATATTACGTCATATCAAAAGGAATCCGACAATGAAGGGATTTCATCGCTTAATGACGTATCAATTAGAGGCTATGCATGATGATAAAGCGACAGAGAGCATTGCTTTATTACGCTCGTTAGTTGAGAAGCAAATGGCTATTAAGCCAATCTACCGTTGTGCACATTGTGGTTTTTCCAGCAAGGTCATATTTTGGCATTGTCCATCATGTAAGCAGTGGGGAAGTATTTCACCGATCCAAGGTCTGGATGGTGACTAATTAATATCGGCAGGAAATATGACAGAACCTAAAGTTATCGTTGCGCTTGATTTTGCAAAAAAAGAAGAAGCTTTATCTTTTGTTGATCAGGTTACGCCTTCAGATTGTCGCTTAAAAATCGGCAAAGAGATGTTCACTTATTATGGTCCACAGTTTGTTGAATTGCTGGTCAAGAAAGGATTCGATGTATTTCTGGATTTGAAATTTCACGATATCCCGACAACAGTGGCTAAAGCTGTTAAAGCGAGTGCTGAGATGGGCGTTTGGATGGTGAACGTTCATGCATCAGGTGGCCGGAAAATGATGGAAGCCGCTCGTAGTGCGTTATTACCTTATGGCGATAAAGCACCAATGCTGATCGCTGTTACTGTGTTAACCAGTATGGAACAGAGCGACCTGGCTGATATAGGGCTTGATATCCCACCTTTCGAACAGGTATTACGTCTGGCCACATTGACACAGCAAGCTGGTCTGGATGGTGTGGTTTGTTCAGCGCAGGAAGCCTCTGTACTGAAATCAAAACTGGGCAGTGATTTTAAATTGATTACCCCGGGTATCCGGTTGGATGTGTCTGCTAAAGTCGATGACCAGAGCCGTGTGATGACCCCGGTAGATGCCATTAGAGCGGGTGCGGATTATCTGGTTATTGGTCGTCCTGTGACACAGGCAGCATCTCCACGCGATGTTTTACGTGCAATAAACCAGTCTTTAGTTTGAGATTAACAGATAAAGCCTAAGAGCCGCATTTATGCGGCTTTTCTTTTATAGAGCAAAGCCAGAACTATACCTGTTATCGATCCAATCCAATGAGACTGCCAGTGAACGTTCATGCCTATTATCTGGGTACTGATGCTGTTTGCAGATATGGCGTCTACACCAAGTTTAATAAATAGAATCAAGAGCACACATACAGGAAACCAGGAATGTCTCCGCCGCCATTCGGTGACTGAATACCAGCTGTATAACCCATGTAACGCGCCTGAGAAGCCCAGATAGAATTCTGTTGAGGGTAACATCAGATATATTGCCAGATTGACGCAAAACACCTGTAATAGGCTTATTACAGACCATACCCGCAATGCTATCTGGTTCTCGTATAGAGTTAACAGTAAAAACAAGCCGATGAGATTGAGTATTAGGTGGGGCGTATTGGCATGCACCAGTCCACCTGTTACTAATCGCCAGTACTCCTGGTGTTCGATCAGCGTCCGCTCAAAAGCCAGGTTTGTGATAAATGCCTGAATGAATTGCAGTATAAACAGAAAAAGGGAAGCGAGCAGGAAGAAAATAATATTGGAGCGGAGAAAGACATGCCGCACATAACTGGTTATGGAATTATGTGCGGCCACAATTATTATTGTCTTTCGATCAGGAAATCATCCAGTGATTTACCTTGTGCGATGGCTTCACGAATTGGTACAGGCTGACGGCCCTGACCAGTCCAGGTTTGTTCCTGACCATCAGCATCAGTATAACGATATTTAGCAGGACGAGGAGCGCGTTTACTGGTTTTTTCAGCTTCTGGTTGACCTTGCAGTAATTCAGCAATGTCGATACCTTCAGCGCGCAGTAATTCTTTATACTCTGAAATTTTACGAGTACGTTCTTCCTGTTGTTTACGCATACTTTCTTCAGACTCACGACGTTCTTCAACAATCGCTGCTAACTTTTCAAAACCTTCATTTAGCTGTTCCAAAGTCAATTCGCGGGTAACAGCTCGCAGACTGCGAACATTTAAAAACACTCTCAGAAAATCAGACATGGAAATGACCTTATAGAAATAATTGGGTTACATTTATAATTTATAAATGATAAATAAAATAGTCAATCAAAGAGATGATTATTTTTTAAATAAGAACTAAAAATGACTTTAATTAGTGCTGATTTAGTCCGTGTCTCAAGCCGTCATATGTCATTTTTAGGTATAAGTCATATATTGCTTAGAGAACAAGGGGCGACTAATTGAAAAAAACTAAAGCACTACACTAGAGGGTTATAACGGGCACAAAAGGTGAGGAATGACACGAAAAATAAAAAATATCAAGAAATTGGTTGTGTGGAATAAGGGTGCAAAAGAGTCAGATTGACTTTAGTGTGATGGTGCCGCCGGCCGGAGTCGAACCGGCACGCTGTAACCAGCGAGGGATTTTAAATCCCTTGTGTCTACCAATTTCACCACGGCGGCACATATTTGGAGGCGCGTCCCGGAGTCGAACCGGGCTAGACGGATTTGCAATCCGCTACATAACCGCTTTGTTAACGCGCCTTATTTTGGAGCGGGAAACGAGATTCGAACTCGCGACCCTAACCTTGGCAAGGTTATGCTCTACCAACTGAGCTATTCCCGCTTTCAATGTTGTTGAATTCTATATATATCTGACGCAGAGTCAACATCATTTCATATTCATGCGTTCGTTCGACGCTTTTTTATGCAAAACCTTATTTGGTTGTATTAAGTAACTCAGGTTTTGCTGCTTTAAGATACTGCATCATTGAATAAAAGGTCAAAATAACAGCAACATACAGCAAAGCATAAGACAACCAGATCATCCAGATGTTGTATTGCCAGATCAACCCAGTCAGAGAAACCATCTGTATAGTGGTTTTCCATTTACCAGCCAGACCAACGGCAACCGATGCCCGTTTTCCCAGTTCGGCCATCCATTCCCGTAGTGCCGAGATCAGAATTTCACGACCAATCATAATAACAGCAGGAATAGTGATAAATACGGAGCTGTAATGTTCAACAATAAGAACAAGCGCTGTAGCGACCATCACTTTATCCGCAACCGGATCAAGGAAGGCGCCGAAGGCTGTGCTTTGATTCAAACGTCTGGCCAAATAGCCATCGAACCAGTCGGTAATGGCTGCCAGCACAAAGAAAATTGCGGCTGCAAAGTAACTCCACGCAACAGGGAAGTAGAAAACCACAACAAAAACAGGAATCAGAGCGAGACGAAACAGTGTCAAAAGATTAGGAATATTCAGCATGATCAACGATCCAGACGATTTTTAATGTAAGGTATCATAAATGACCTGTGCTAAGGCAGGGCTTATACCCGGAACTTTTGCTAATTCGTCGGGCGTAGCACGAATTATTTCCTGTATACCTCCCAAATATTTTAATAAAGCCTGTCGACGCTTGGTACCGATACCCGGGACTGTTTCCAGAAGACTTTCGGTCCGCTTTTTATTTCTGCGGTGTCGATGCCCGGTAATGGCGAAGCGATGTGACTCATCGCGGATATGCTGTATCAGGTGCAGAGCTGGCATATCGGCTGGCAAATGAGTTTCTTCATGGGTATTTCCGAAAATCAGGGTTTCTAATCCTGGCTTTCTGGATTCACCTTTTGCGATACCGATAAGAAATGGCTGTTTCTGCAGTTGATGAGACAAGCCGGATAGTACTGATTCAGCCTGTTTTAGTTGCCCTAAACCACCATCAATAAACAAGATATCGGGAATTTTCTCCGCATCTTGCTGTTTATTAAACCTGCGGAATAACGCCTGTTTCATTGCGGCATAGTCATCCCCCGGAGTGATATCCTCAATATTATACAGGCGATATTCACTGGTTCTGGGGCCTTCCCGGTCGAATACGACACAAGACGCAACCGTGGCTTCACCCTGGGTATGCGAGATATCAAAGCATTCCATTCGTTTGATGGGGGTGCTGAATCGGAGTATTTCCTGTAACTGCCGGAATCGTTGCTCAATCGTTGTTTTATGTGCAAGTTTACTATTCAGTGCGGCTTCAGCGTTGGTTGTGGCTAGTTGACAATAGCGGGCGCGCTCGCTGCGCGTCCTGCTGGTAATCCTTATTTTAAGTCCGGCAATCTGACTGAGCATTTCAGAAAGATCATCTTCGTCCTCCATTTTATGATCAAGGATGATCTCTTTTGGCAGTTGCCGTCCGGATACGTCAGAAAGATAAAATTGTTGAATGAATGCATATAGCAACTCAGAAACATCACTATCTGCAGGTAGTGATGGGAAATAATTTCTGCTGCCAAGCACCTTTCCTTGCCGTATAAAAAGTACATGCACACTGGCAATACCATTTTTGATGGCCGTACCTATAATATCCAGATCATCAAATATATTGCCGCTGACAGATTGCTGTTCCTGAATTTTACGCAGATTCTGGATCTGATCCCGCAGGCTGGCCGCTTCTTCGAAACGTAACGCACTGCTGGCTTTTTCCATTTTGCTAACCAGCAGAGCAATAACCTGCTGGTTTTTCCCCTGTAAAAACATCCGAACCAGATTAACCTGCTCCATATACTGCTCATCACTGATTAATCCGGTAACACACGGCCCGCTGCAACGCTTCAGTTGATAAAGCAGACAAGGGCGGGAACGGTTGGCATAAACCGAGTCTTCGCATTGGCGTATCGGAAAGATCTTTTGTATGACATGCAGGCTTTCTTTAACCGCATAACCACTGGGGTAGGGCCCGAAATATTCGCCTTTCTGCTTTCTGACACCGCGATGCAGGCTGAGGCGGGGGTGCTGATGTGATGATAAAAATATATAGGGATAGGATTTATCATCGCGCAATAAAATATTGTATTTAGGTCGGTGTTGCTTGATCAGATTATGTTCAAGTATTAGCGCTTCTGTTTCCGTCAGGGTGACAGTGACTTGAATATCAGCAATATTGCTGACCAGTACACGGGTTTTTGCACTATCAACATTAGTCCGGAAATAGGAGGATAATCGCTTCTTAAGATTCTTGGCTTTCCCGACATAAATGATACAGCCTGCGCTATCGGTCATTCGATAAACGCCGGGCTGTTCAGTTACTACCTTGAGAAATCGCTGATAATCAAATCCGGATGAAGTCGTCGCGTTCAATGCCGATCCTTTGGATGCTCTATAACGTTTCTGCGTCCAAAATACCGTAACGGATAGCCATTCTTGTCAACTCAACATCACCGTTGATATTCAATTTCTCAAAAAGACGGTACCGGTAGCTGTTGACTGTTTTCGGACTTAGATTAAGGCTTTCTGCAATATCTTGAACTTTATCACCCTTGGTGATCATCATGGTGATTTGCATTTCACGATCAGACAACGCTTTAAAGGGATTATCCGTTACCGGAGTACAAACCTGGCTCAATGCGATTTGCTGAGCAATCTCAGGGGAGATGTAGCGCTGACCTGAATTAACTGCACGAATAGCGTGGATCATCTCGTCCGGTGCAGAACATTTGGTCAGATAGCCTGCAGCACCGGCCTGCATTACTTTCAACGGGAACGGTGTTTCAGTATGAACAGTTAATACTATGATTTTGATATCAGGTTTAAAACGAAGTATTTTTTTTGTTGCTTCCAGTCCACCGATACCAGGCATGTTCATATCCATGAGGATGACATCGGCCTGGTTTTCTCTGAACCACTGGACTGCCTGTTCGCCACTTACAGCTTCTCCGACTACCCGAAGACCACGAACATCTTCCAGTATGCGGCGAATACCTGTGCGTACCAGCTCATGATCATCCACCAGAAATACACTAATCAATCGAGTTGCTCCGCTTATGACTAAGAAGGATGTTTAACAAATTATAGTAAACACCGGTTACACACCTACATATGTATATAAAACATGCTTCCTGCCGTCTTCAGTATGCTGGCTGAAATTAAAAAAGTGAAGAGGAATTGCTTTGCTATTGAAGTAAATAATGATTTCATGACATGAAATCGATTTCTGCCGGAGGTGCGCTATGACTGGCATAGCGAAAGAAAAATATCGTTTAGCTTATAAAACACCCGATTTTGTGATTGAACAGATTGATCTTGATATATCACTGAATGAAACCTGTACTCAGGTTACTGCGACGAGTCTGGTCAAACGGCAGGGTGATCATAAGAATTCCCTAGTTCTTGATGGCGAAGAGTTAACTCTGATTTCTGTTTTAGTGGATAAAAACGCGGTCAGCTACCGAATCGAAAATAATCAGTTATGCATCGATAATGTTCCTGATTCCTTTGAGCTTAAGATTGAAACCAAAATTAATCCGGCTGCCAATAGCGCGCTGGAAGGGTTGTATAAATCAGGAAATGCATTCTGCACACAATGTGAAGCGGAAGGCTTCAGACGAATTACTTATTATCTGGATCGTCCGGATGTATTGGCACGGTTTACTACCAGAATAACAGCGGATAAAGCGGCTTATCCCATTTTACTTTCGAATGGTAACCGTATAGCGGCAGGTGATAATACGGATGGAACTCATTGGGTTCAGTGGAGCGATCCTTTCCCGAAACCTTGCTATCTGTTTGCACTGGTCGCGGGTGATTTTGATGTCCTGAAAGACACATTCATCACGAAGAGCGGCCGTACTGTTCAGTTAGAACTATTTGTCGATAAGGGAAACCTGAACCGTAGTTATCATGCGATGAGCAGCCTGAAAAAATCCATGGCCTGGGATGAACAACGGTTCGGACTTGAATACGACCTGGATATTTACATGATCGTGGCGGTTGATTTTTTCAACATGGGCGCGATGGAAAACAAAGGGCTGAATATTTTTAATGCCAAATTTGTTCTCGCAAACTCTGAATCTGCAACTGACACCGACTACTTTGATATTGAAAGAGTGATCGGTCATGAATACTTCCATAATTGGACAGGTAACCGGATTACTTGTCGCGACTGGTTTCAGCTTAGTCTGAAAGAGGGATTGACGGTATTCCGGGATCAGGAGTTTTCCTCTGATTTGGGTTCCAGAGCGATTAACCGCATCCGGAATGTCAAAATTATTCGCGGTCCTCAATTTGCGGAAGATGCTGGTCCGATGTCACATCCGATTCGTCCGGATGTCGTCATGGAAATGAATAACTTTTATACCCTGACAGTGTATGAGAAGGGATCGGAAGTGATCCGGATGTTACATACCATTCTGGGTGAAGAACGATTCCAGGCAGGGATGCGGTTGTATGTTTCCCGTCATGATGGGCAGGCCGTCACCTGTGATGATTTTGTGCAGGCAATGCAGGATGCGTCGGGTATTGATCTGACCCGGTTCCGGCAGTGGTATGCACAATCAGGTACGCCCGTACTGAATGTTACAGATGAATTTGATGCTGCTAACCAGAAATATATTCTGCACGTTAAGCAACATACCCCGCCAACAGCTGATCAAAAAGAGAAGTCTGTTCTGCATATTCCACTGAGTCTTGCTTTGTATGATCAGAAAGGTGGTTATCTTGGTGATCAATATGATCAGGTGATTAATATCTGTCAGGATCAGCAATCAATTGAATTTAACGGCATGACACAAAAACCGGTGGTGGCGTTACTGCAGGATTTTTCAGCGCCGGTGAAACTGGAATTTGACTACGCTGATCAGGATCTTCTGGTGTTAATGCAACACGCCAGAAGTGCATTCACTCGGTGGGATGCTGCACAGACGCTACTGAATAAATATATCCGCATGAATGTGGAGCGTGTCCGTAATCAGCAGAAGCCAGAGCTGCCAGCTCCATTAGTGGGTGTTTTTGCCGAGATCCTGCGTGATCAGACTTTGGATAAATCACTGATCGCAGAAATAATGCGAATTCCGTCTGAAACCAGTATGGCTGAGTTATTTGACGAAATAGATGTTGATGCTATTCATGAGGTCAGATGTTTTATTGAGCAGTCAATTGCGACTCAACTGCATGATGTTCTTGTTGAGGTATATCAGCAGAACAAGACCCCGCAATATCAGCTGACACAGACGGATATTGCCAAGCGGGATCTGATTTCCGTCTGCCTGGCGTATATTGCATTAAATGGTAATGAAGTAGATCAACAGATTGTTTCTGCACATTTTCACTCTGCAGATAACATGACTGATGTTCTGGCTGCCATGCAAGCCGCAAAACAAGGACAATTGCCTGCTCTGCAGGAGATGATGCGGGCTTTTGAAGCCAAGTGGCAGCATGATGGGTTAGTCATGGACAACTGGTTCCGGTTACAAGCTACATCGCCGGCGATTGATTGTCTGGATATCGTGAAGTCATTGCTGAAACATCCTTCATTCAGTATGCAGAATCCGAACCGTTTGCGGGCTTTGATTGGAACATTCAGTGCTGCGAATCCATACCGTTTTCATGCTATTGATGGTTCCGGATATGCCTTCCTGCGGGAAATGCTGGACGAACTGAACCATAGCAATCCGCAGGTGGCGTCACGGTTAATTACGCCGTTACTGCAATTCAAACGGTTTGATCCGACTCGTCAATCTTTGATGAAACAAGAGCTGGAACGTTTAGCTGCCCGTCCGGATTTATCCCGCGATTTATTTGAAAAAGTGTCCAGAGCGCTCGCTCAGTAACAAGAAAATAACACAGGCGTGAATAATCACGCCTGTTAACACGTTTGTTCTGATTTCTTCTATTTATTCCGGTGTATCGGGAATGCATAAGGGTGCGCCGGTTTGCTTTTCGGGCTAAAATAGCGCGGAAAAAATTTGTCTGAACACCACCGCATTCGAGAGAGGACCTTGATGTTTTATTATCCGTTAGCCCGTCATTTCCTGTTTAAACTAGATCCTGAAACTGCTCATGAATTGAGCATTCATCAGCTGGCATGGATGGGTGGAACTCCTTTTGAGCTGTTCTTTCGCAATAAACTGCCTTCTCGTCCGGTTGAGGTTATGGGGCTTAAATTTGATAACCCGGTCGGTCTGGCTGCCGGGTTAGACAAAGACGGTGATGCCATCGATGCATTTGGTGCTATGGGCTTTGGTTTTATTGAAGTTGGCACGGTCACTCCACGCCCACAACCGGGAAATGACAAACCTCGTATCTTCCGTGTTATCCCGGCGCAGGGAATCATTAACCGGATGGGATTCAATAATAAAGGCGTAGACAATCTGATCGAGAATGTCAAAAAGAGCCATTACAAAGGAATTCTTGGTATTAATATCGGCAAGAATAAAGATACGCCGATTGAAAATGGCAAAGACGATTATCTGATCTGTATGGATAAGGTTTATGCCTATGCCGGATATATTGCGGTTAATATTTCATCACCAAATACGCCAAACTTGCGTCAGTTACAATACGGCGAAGCTCTGGATGATTTATTGAAAGCTCTGAAAGAACGTCAGAAAGAGCTGGCTGCGAAACATAATAAATACGTGCCTCTGGCGGTGAAAATTGCTCCGGATTTATCTTTGGAAGAATTGAAACAGGTTGCTGATTCATTATTACGCTACGGTATTGATGGGGTAATTGCGACGAACACAACTCTGGATCGGGAACTGATCCATGATATGCCGCATGCCGCTGAAACAGGTGGTTTGAGTGGCCGTCCTTTACAAAACAAGAGCACTGAAATCATTCGGGCTCTCCATGAGTACCTGAAAGGACAGATCCCGATTATTGGGGTAGGTGGTATTGATTCTGCAATTGCAGCGCGAGAAAAAATGCAGGCTGGCGCTCAGCTGGTGCAGATTTATTCAGGTTTTATTTATCACGGCCCTGATTTGGTAAAAAATATCGTAAATAACATCTGATATTTACACAAATTATCATTGTCAGTTTGAAAATCGTTCCGGTTTGCTTTATAAATAAAAAAAATGGGAAAAAGAGAGCAGCCGGATGATATTACTTCCTGATGAAAATTGGTGCTGGCTATATGATGAACAACGCCAAACTCTTTTGTTGGATTTGACAGATGACATGCAGTTTGCTGTTGCTATCCCCCCGAAACAGCTGGCACAGAAAACTGCATTCACTGAAGCTTTTTCTCTGGACGATTCCTCATTATATTTTCATTTTCTGGAATGTCTGGGGGAGTTTCCTTTTACTGATCCGGAAAAAGTGCAGATCGCTTTGAATGCCATTGCCGCTGTAAAATATACCAAACCCTTGATCAGTCATAGCTGGTACTATCAGGACGTCGATATGGTGTCCGAAGAGCCGGAGCTGGGAGAGGTTTTTTCTGTTGTAACAGATTACACCTACGGGGATGTGATGGTGATATCTCCGGGCAGCAATGCATCACTTTGTATTGTAATCAGTCATGCTATTCAGCTGGATGAAGAAAATAAACTCAGACAATCGGCTGTATGCAAAATGATGAATAATAAACTCTTACCCTATCAGGCTGCGGTCCAATATCTTTCTAAAATGGCTTGATTTTAAGTATCCGAACGAAAACAAAAAGCCCGGAAATATTTCCGGGCTTTTTTTATTCAGCTGTTGGGTTGCTAACAGGATGTACATCTTCGCTAGGGTAACAACCGAGGATCTTGATAGATCGGATAGCGGATTTCAGTTCATTGACCGCTGCCTGCATTTCCTCGTTCTCGAGATTGGCTGCCACATCGACATAGAACATTTCTTCCCATGGATTTCCTGGTATAGGACGAGATTCCAGTTTAGTCATATTGATATTGTGATTACGCAGAATCAGTAATGCCTCGACCAAAGAACCTGTTTTTTGTGTTGTCGCCATGATAAACGTGGTCTTTGCAGGCACTAATGGGGAAACCTGGATCGGATCCCGGGCGACAACCCAGAATCTGGTGCAGTTATCAGGTTGATTCGCTAATCCGCTGGCTAATTTGATTAAACCGTAAATTTCCCCACCTTCCGCGCTGCCAATCGCAGCTGCATTAGGTGATGCCAGCTCTTTTACTTTCAGCATCGCCGCCGAGGAGGAGTCACAAAATACTTTCCGGATATGGGGATGTTTTTCAAGATAGTACGATGATTGTGTTATAGGCTGAGGGTGTCCGTAAATAACTTCAATATCGTTAATATCTGTTTCAACAGCGGTTAACAGGCAGTGATCGATAGGGTAGGTCAATTCCGCCACAATCGATAAACTGGTCTGTTGCATCAGGTCATACACTTCATTAATTGAGCCGGATGTCATGTTTTCGATTGGCAGGACACCATAACGGCAGGCGCCGCTTTCTACTTCCTGGAATACCTGGTTAAAACTGCTGCAGCTTACTTCTCTGATATCTGAGATTTCACGCCCCAGAAATTTACGGGCCGCGAGACTGGAATAAGAGCCTAACGGGCCCAAGTAAGCCACACTATTATTATTCTTCGGAACTTCGGGATTTATTTGTTGCTGAATAAAATCCTGTTGCGTTAATACCGAATCTTCAATAATCAGCTGAAAAATTCGCTGAATAAAATGAGAGGAAAGCCCCATTGGACGACCAACCTGGCTCAGATAGGCAAGGAGTTCCTGCTCTCTGTGCTGGTCGCGAATTGGGCGTTGGCTCAATAATTTGTTTTTTGCTACTTCAATGCTGATAGCGCGGCGCTTAGCAAAAAGAGTGAGCAACTGGGTGTCAATCTCATTAATGGACTGGCGGATCTCATCCAGTGTAGCCATGGCTTACTCTCCCTGTATAAATTCAATAATCATTACGCACATGAAAACTAAAGAAAACATCATTAGATGTAAATCATTCTGATGCAGCAAATGGTAACACTTCCTGTCCGCGTATATATAGAATAGTCACAATAAATCATTTCTTAATTAGTTAGGCGGGGATGCAATGGGTCCTTTGATGTTAGATGTTCAGGCTTGTGAACTGGACGCTGAAGAACGCGAGATACTGAAACACCCGACCGTCGGTGGTGTGATTTTATTTGCCCGCAATTACCATGACCGATCACAGTTATCTGCATTGGTAAAATCAATCCGGGAAGCCGCAGCGAAACCGTTGCTGATCGGCGTGGATCATGAAGGTGGCCGGGTTCAGCGGTTTCGAGATGGCTTTTCTCGAATTCCACCGATGGGGCTACTGCATAAAGCCGGTGATCTGGCTGTGGATTTGGCAACAGAGTGCGGCTGGCTGATGGCCGCCGAATTATTAGCGCATGATATTGATTTAAGTTTTGCGCCGGTGCTGGATCTGGAACGGGGTAGCAATGTCATTGGCGATCGCAGTTTCAGCAGTGACCCGGACCAGGTAATCCAGCTGGCATCTGCGTTCATTGATGGTATGCATCAGGCCGGAATGAAGGCGACAGGTAAACATTTTCCAGGACATGGCAGCGTCAGAGCCGATTCTCACCTTGAAAGCCCCCGTGATAACCGTTCATGGGAAGAAATTGAAGCCAGCGATCTGCAACCGTTCAAACGCCTGATCCCATCCGGCAAACTGGATGCGATTATGCCTGCTCATGTTATTTACACTGAGCTGGATGATCAGCCGGCTGGATTTTCCCGTTTCTGGTTACAGGAGATATTACGGGGAAAATATGGTTTTAACGGCGTCATTTTCAGTGATGATCTAACAATGGAAGGGGCTGCAGTAGCCGGTGGTTATCCTGAACGGGCACTGGCTGCGCTGAATGCCGGTTGTGATATGTTGCTGGCCTGCAATAACAGAGCGGGTGCTGTGGCAATCCTTGATGGTCTGAAAAATCCACCAGCAAGCCGTGCGGACTCACTGCTAAGTACGAACAGTGGTGACTGGTCCCGTCTGACTTCTTCTTCTCGCTGGAAAAATGCTCAGAACCGGGTTCGTATTTTCACCGAAGAGTTTGTTAATTAACGTCATATTTTGATCTTAAGCAGCCTTTCGAGGCTTGGAACTGACTGCAGCGCTCAAGACCTGCTATGGTGGATCTGAGACAAGGTTGTTGATTGAGGGATCCATCATGATTATTTACCTGCACGGTTTTGACGCTACCAGCCCTGGTAATTTTGAAAAAATAATGCAACTCCGCTTCATCGATCCCGATGTCCGTCTGGTGAGTTACAGCACTATCCATCCTCGTCAGGATATGAGTGATTTATTGAAAGAAGTTCATCGTCATATCACGACATCGGATGATCCGGCGCCGCTGATTTGTGGTGTGGGTCTGGGGGGATACTGGAGTGAACGCATTGGTTTTTTATGCGGAATCCGGCAAGTGTTGATTAATCCCAACCTGTTCCCTGAAGAAAACATGCAGGGCCGGATCGAACGACCGGAAGAGTATGCGGATATCGCATTGAAATGTGTAACTGAATTCCGTAAAAAAAATGCAGGAAAGTGTATTTGTATTCTTTCTGTTAACGATGAAGTCATGGATAATAGATGTATTGCAGATGCATTGAAAGATTATTACGACATAATATGGGATGAGAAACAAACCCATAAATTCAAGGATCTGTCAGCTCACTTGCAACGAATCAAAGCATTCAAAGATGCGGACTTAAGCAAGTGATTTTTGAGGACGTTTAACGCATCCTTAACATAAGTTATGAAAAAAGGTGTTTCTGGTATGACCAAAATTGTCATTGTTGGTGGTGGAGCAGGTGGTCTGGAATTGGCCACACGTCTGGGGCGCAAGTTAGGTAGAAAGGGTAAAGCACAGATCACGCTGGTTGATCGTAACCGGACTCATTTATGGAAACCTTTACTGCACGAAGTTGCTGCTGGTTCGCTGGATGCGGGGGTTGATGCGCTGAGCTATCAATCTCAGGCTCGTCACAATGCATTTGAATTCCAGCTGGGCACATTAACCAATATTAAGCGCGAAGAGAAACGTATCGTTTTAGCACCTATCCATGGTGAAAAAAATGAAGAGGTTCTGGGTGAGCGTGAGATTGAATACGATTATCTGGTTATCGCGCTGGGCTCGGTATCAAACGATTTCAATACACCGGGTGTCCGTGACAACTGTATCTTCCTGGATAGTCCGGATCAGGCGTTCCGCTTCCATAATATCCTGATGGACAAATTCCTGCGTTTTGCGGGTTCACGTACTACCAGCAACACCGATATTCCTCAGGAAGGTAATATTAAAATTGCCATCGTTGGCGCTGGTGCTACCGGGATCGAACTTTCAGCTGAACTGTATAATGCAGTAGAAGAGCTGACAGCATATGGTTATAAAAATCTGTCCCGTCGCAGCCTGAATGTCACTGTTGTTGAAGCGGGTCCACGTATTCTGCCTGCACTGCCGGAACGTATTTCGGCTGCAGCTCACCATGAGCTGAGCGAGCTGGGTGTTGATATCCGCACTGCAACTTTTGTTAGTGAAGCCACTGACAAAGGCCTGATGACGAAAGATGGCGAGCTGATCGAAGCGGACCTGATGGTATGGGCTGCTGGTGTTAAAGCGCCTGATTTCATGAAAGAAATCGGTGGTCTGGAAACGAACCGTGCTAACCAGCTGGTTGTGAAAGGCACGCTGCAGACAACACTGGACGACCGTATTTATGCAATCGGCGATTGTGCCGCCTGTGCGATGGAAGACGGTAAACTGGTTCCGCCACGGGCCCAATCTGCGCACCAGATGGCTACTCAGTGCATGAAGAATATTCTGGCCCAGATGAGTGGTAGCGAGCTGAAACCTTATCAGTACGTTGATTACGGTTCTCTGGTTTCTCTGAGTAACTTCTCTACTGTAGGTAGTCTGATGGGTAACCTGATGCGCGGCTCAATGATGATTGAAGGTCGCATTGCCCGCATGATGTATATTTCGCTGTATCGTATGCATCAGGTCGCGCTATATGGTTATGTAAAAACCGGCTTGATCATGCTGGTTGGTCAGCTGAACCGTATTTTGCGTCCACGCTTGAAACTGCATTAATCCGTTACAGGAACAAAAAAGCCGGCATTTTTAGCCGGCTTTTTATTTACCTGTAATATTAAAAACGCCGCAAGTACGACGTTTTTAATTCGATCTTAATGAGCCTGAGCTTCGCCGATAGGCAGAACAGTGCGGCCGAATTTTTCATTCAGCACTTCAGCCATCGCCAGGTAGATAGCGGAAGCACCACAGAAGATACCTTCAAAGCCAGCGAAAGTACCTAACGCAGCGCTACCGGTAAAGTCTTTGGCAGCCAGCAGGAAGAACAGGATGACCAGTGAACCGAAAACCACTTGCAGTGCTTTCGGTGCTTTCAGCGTACCGAAGAACATGAACAGGGTGAAAATACCCCACATCAGCAGGTAGCAGCCCATTGCGAACTCGTCAGCCGCGTCAGCCCAGCCCCATTTTGGCATCAGGATCAGGAATACCAGGCTGATCCAGAAGAAACCGTAAGAGGTAAATGCTGTCACACCAAAAGTATTACCTTTTTTGTATTCCAGGATACCAGCAATCACTTGCGCCATACCGCCATATGCCAGACCCATTGCCAGAATCATAGCGCTGATAGGGAAGAAGCCTGCATTATGGATGTTCAGCAGCACAGTGGTCATACCAAAACCCATCAGACCTAATGGTGCTGGATTTGCCAATTTTTCGCTCACGAGAAGTTCTCCGGTTAATAACTCACACAAAGGGTTCATCGTCCTGATGAACGTTAGATTTATGTAAAAATCCGCGCGATTCTAGAGGGCTGATCCGTCATGTGCAAGTGAATTTGAGAGTTAGATCAAAGAAGTTTTTATGTAGTAAATATACAGACTCGGCCAAAACAAAAGGGAAGCAAATGCTTCCCTATGGCAAATGTTAAAATATTGTAAAATTACTCCACTTCGTTGCCGCTTTTTTCGTTTGCCGCAAAGGCTTTGGCATTATTCAGTGTTGTACCGGCAATAGATAACAGTGCTTCGCGTGTCAGGAATGCCTGATGTCCGGTAAACAGGACGTTATGGCATGCGGATAACCGGCGGAAGGTGTCATCGGTGATGACTTCGTTCGATTTATCCTCAAAGAACAATTCGCTTTCTTCTTCATAAACGTCTAGACCGAGTGCACCAATCTTGCCTTGTTTCAGTGCTTCAATAGCATCCTGTGCATTCAGCAAGGCGCCGCGACTGGTGTTGATAATCATCACGCCTTTTTTCATTTTTGCGAAAGATTCGGCATTCAGCAGATGATAGTTTTCTTTAAAGAGCGGGCAGTGCAGGCTGATGACATCGGACTCACGGAACAAGGTGTCCAGATCCACATACTCTGCGCCCAGTTCAACGGCTGCCTGATTCTGGAATGGATCGTTTACTAATAAACGCATACCAAAACCTTTTAGAATTCTTAAGGTTGCGATACCGATTTTACCCGTACCGATAATGCCGGCTGTTTTGCCAAACATATTGAAACCAACCAGACCATCCAGTGCGAAGTTGGCGTCGCGGGTGCGCTGATAAGCTTTATGGATGCGGCGGTTCAGCGTCATCATCAGGCCCACACTGTGTTCCGCAACGGCTTCTGGCGAGTAGGCAGGAACGCGGACTACAGTCAGTCCCAGCTCTTTGGCTGCGGCCAGATCGACGTTGTTGTAACCGGCGCAACGCATTGCTAACAGACGGGTGCCGTTGTTGACCAGATCCGTCAGAACCGGGCGAGACAGATCATCGTTAACGAAAGCACAGACAACAGGATAACCATGTGCCAGCCGGGACGTTTTTTGATCTAACCTGACGTCGAAATAGTCCAGTTCATAATCGAACTGCTGGTTAGCCTGTTCAAAATAATCACGGTCGTATGCTTTGGCACTGAATAATGCGATTTTCATAGGTACGTCTCCACCTAAAAGATGTAGTAAAATTACATCATTATTTGCGGTATCGTCAATATATTATGATGCATATCAAAAAAATATGCCAAAAACGGTCATTTTGATCTGAAATAACAAAAAGAAAGGAGCCTTGAGCTCCTTAAAAAAACATCGGACAACGAGGATTCACAACAAACAACAGGAAGGGTGGACGAATTAGGACACTATATTCAGTGTAGTTGATGTTTTTTGTTGCAAGAGAATATCCGGTGCGTCATCGCTCTCATCTTTCAGATTTATGCCGCTGATATGGCGACGAAACGCTTCATTCAGCAGCCAGCTGAGTTTATGGGCTGCTTCCGGATAATTGAGACCTTCCGGCCTGATGTTCGAAATACAATTCCGTTCTGAGTCCAGTAAACCGACTTTAGGTGACCAGGTCAGATAAATCCCGAGGCTGTCAGGGGAGGAGAGACCAGGCCGTTCTCCGATCAGAACAGCGACGGCCTTTGCTTTTAAGTGTTCGCCAATATCGTCACCCACCGCTACACGGGCTTGCCGGGTTAAAACAACAGGCCCCGTTTTAATGCCTAGCGTTTCCAGTCGGGGTCGTAATTCCAGTAAAAAAGGAACCGTATTGCGATGGATGGCCGTCGATGACAGACCATCACCAACCACAATGATTAAATCAACCGGTTCAGCCTGGTGCTGCAACCATTCACGGGATTCTGTTGCCAGCTGACGTCCCAGGTCGGGGCGGCGCAGGTAGGTTTCCCGATCAGGTGCGGCACTGTGTGCCTGTAGCGTGGTGAATCCCTGCTGATGTAATTCTTCGGCTAATGTTTCTGCGGCGAATGGCAGATGGACGGCATCCCGGGCCTGAGCATGCGCAAGACCAAATTTCAGCAGTTCTTTTGTCGGCAAGCTGTTTCCGGTACGCCCAAGTGCGATGCGGGCGGCGGTGAACTGACGCAGTTCATCCCATGGGTTCTGATGAATTAAAGTGTGGCTCATGCTGCACTCCCCAAAGAAGGTAATTGTGTCAGTAACGGATGTTGTTTCGATGGATCCAGCAGATGGCCCTGCGTGTCGATCAGCCGCATTTTTTCCAGCCATTCGTCAAATTCCGGAGCACGTTTAAGGCCCAGTAATTCCCGGATATAGAGCGCATCATGAAAGGAGGTGCTCTGATAGTTCAGCATGATGTCATCGGCACCCGGAACACCGATCAGGAACGTGAGCCCGGCTGCGGCCAGCAGGGTCAGTAATGTGTCCATGTCATCCTGATCGGCCTCGGCATGGTTGGTGTAGCAGACGTCACAGCCAAGAGGAACCCCCAGTAATTTTCCACAGAAGTGATCTTCCAGTCCGGCGCGAATGATTTGTTTACCATCATAGAGATATTCGGGCCCGATAAAGCCCACTACCGTATTGGTTAGCAACGGTTTGAATTTGCGGGCGACTGCATAGGCTCGGGCCTCACAGGTCTGTTGATCTATACCAGCGTGCGCATTTGCTGAAAGACAGCTGCCCTGGCCAGTTTCAAAATACATGACATTATTGCCAATCGTGCCACGTTGCAGACTCTGCGCTGCGGCTTCGGCTTCGGCCAGAATGGCCAAATTCACACCGAAACCGGCATTGGCCTTTTCTGTTCCGGCGATAGACTGGAAAACCAGGTCGACAGGAACGCCCCGGTTAATCAGTTCAATGGTATTCGTGACATGTGTCAGCACACAGGACTGCGTCGGAATTTCAAACCGGTGAATGACTTCATCCAGCATGTGGTTCAGTTTCGCCAGCCCCGGCAGACTGTCCGTTGCCGGATTAATTCCCACCACAGCATCACCACTGCCATATAACAAACCATCCAGCATGGCTGCCGCAATACCTGGTAAGGCATCCGTCGGATGATTGGGTTGCAGACGCACACTCAAGCGACCCGGTAATCCGATGGTATTTCTGAATTTTGTGATGACCTGACATTTCTTCGCAACCAGGATCAAATCCTGATTGCGCATTAATTTACTGACTGCAGCAACCATTTCCGGTGTCAGCCCAGGAGCCAGGCGGGACAACGTAATGGTGTCGGCCTGTTCACTGAGTAACCAGTCGCGGAAATCGCCGACAGTCAGGTGGTTGATCAGCGAGAATGCCTGCACATCATGCTCATCAACAATCAGACGGGTAATCTCATCTTCTTCATAGGGGATAAGAACGTTATTTAAAAATGTTTTCAAAGGCAGATCTGCCAGACAGATCTTTGCCGCCATGCGCTCTTCAGCAGTAGCTGCCGCCACCCCCGCCAGATAATCCCCCGAACGGGCAGGGCTGGCTTTGGCCATCAGGCTTTTCAAATCAGGGAACTGATAAGTGCGCTGACCTATGGTCGTACGGTACATACTGATTCCTCTAACCCTGCGCTTGTAGCAATTCATTACCTTCCTGCATCTCTTCATTGCTGTGAGTGGCTTTGAAATAAATGAAACCGGCAACAAACAGACCTGCAAAGATCAAGGACAACAGTGTGTTGTAATAAATCATGGCAACGAGGCACAACACTGCCAGGCCAAGTGCCAGGGCAGGCGCAAATGGATAGAGTGGGGCGGAAAACGGACGTTCCAGATTTGGCTCAGTACGACGCAGTTTAAACAGGGCTGCCATCGAGATAATGTACATCACGATAGCGCCGAACACAGACATGGTCACGATATTTGCGGTTAGTGGCAGGCCACCGATAACGATCAGATTGTCCGAGAAAATGGCAGCGATACCCACGATACCACCCGCCAGAATAGCCCGGTGCGGTGTCTGGAAACGGCTATTAACAGCTGACAGTGATTTAGGCAGGAAGCCGGCACGGGCAAGTGCAAAGATCTGACGGGAATAACCCATGATGATGCCGTGGAAGGAGGCAATCAGACCAAACAGACCCAGCCATACCAGCATATGTAACCAGCCACTGGAATCACCCACAATCATTTTCATCGCCTGAGGCAGAGGGTCGTTGATATTAGCCAGTTTGCTCCAGTCACCAGCGCCACCAGCAAAAATCATCACGCCGATAGCCAGAATAACCAAGGTCAGAATGCCGGCAATAAAGGCAACCGGTATGGTTTTCTTGGGATCTTTGGCTTCTTCGGCTGCCATTGCGGCACCTTCAATCGCCAGGAAGAACCAGATCGCGAACGGAATCGCAGCGAAGATACCGGAAACAGCAGTGGCCGAGAATTCATTGCTGCCGGCCCAGCCATTGGCAACGAAGTTGGTGATTGAGAAACCCGGCGACACAACGCCCATAAACACCAGCAATTCAACAATAGCCAGAATGGTGACACATAACTCGAAAGTGGCTGCGATACTGACACCCACCATATTCAGTGCCATGAATACCAGATAAGCACCGACGGCGATCAGTTTAGGATCCAGAGCCGGAAACTGTACATTCAGGTAGGCGCCAATCGCCATGGCAATGGCTGGCGGTGCAAACACGAATTCGACCAGCGTTGCAAAACCGGCGATATAACCACCGACCGGACCAAAGGCGCGATAAGCATAGGCAAACGGGCCGCCTGCATGAGGAATGGAGGTGGTTAATTCGGTGAAACTGAAAATGAACGCGGTATACATCGCAGCGATCAGCAGTGCGGTAACCATAAATCCTAATGTGCCGGCCTGAGCCCAGCCATAACTCCAGCCAAAGTATTCACCGGAGATAACCAGACCAACTGCGATACCCCATAGATGAAATTTACCGAGTGTCCGTTTCAATCCCGGTGCTGCATTGTCCTTTTGCATGATAGTTCCTCTGTATTGTTATGTGATCTTTATCACGACACATACGTATTACAAAGGACATGCCAACTCATTATTTTTATTATTTATTTAAATAAAATCAGTTAGTTAGTGTTTTAGCGTGAAGTCTGAAGAGATGTATTCACCCGATCTTTTTGGATCACTGGTGCACCATAAAATCGCAGATGCGAGGGGAATAACAAGCACACATCATAAGGCGGTCGTCCTTTTTTGTGCTTTTATCCTGCAAAACTGGTTTTTATCCGAACAAATTAAAACAAAAGCATGCGCGGGTTGACCATGAGATACATGAATTGCTTTTGTTTGGTGCACTCACAACTAAATACAAAGTTGAGAAAATAAACTTGCTATACTGTATATAAATACAGTAGATTATTTCCATACGCTGTTTTGTTCATATATACAGCAGTGCATGAAGCAAGCATCAATCAACAGGAGCGCACTATGAGTGTTTTTGTTAATGGATTTTATGTGGGTCATGAAGTGTATCCGGGAGTATTTGCGGAGGAGCGCGTCGGACAGCAATGGATGATTCGTCAGCAGGATGTGAATGGCTGGCCATGCCGGGTAGGCGAAGTCAGAATTGATGCGGCAGGTAGTGAATTTCTTGCCTGCGATTGTTTAGGCGGTGTAAAAGGGCGCGCATCCAATATGCGCACCGCTGTTCGTTATTTACTGAATTAGAATTTGTTCAAAGAAAGTATGTATGGTGGCGGTTTTCAGATGCCGACGGGGAGCGTGGTATTACTCCTCGGCATCGGAAGCCAGATACCAGTAACCCTGGTTAAACCAGTAACAGATCCAGTCAACCAGTACCGGGTTATCAATATACGGTTGCAACTCATTGAGTGTCAGCGTGGTGCTGTTACACATCAGATGAGCCAACTCCTGGCCACCTTCCGGGATCTGCAGTTGTTCACCGTTCACGAAACAGTGATCCGGCAACGCAGGGAAATAGAGGCAACGTAGTCCGCCCAAGCGGTATAGCTCATCTTCTGCTTCCAGCGCCGGAATCAGCTCATCCGGGATCAGATCCCATTCCTGAGGCAAAATATTCAGCTCATGTTTTGCCTGACTCAGATACGTTCCCAGCCATTTTGAAAACAGCTTTTCATCGTGCATCAACGATTGCATCAGATCACGAAGTGCACACACGTCGGTAGCGGTAACCAGACCTGGTTCAGTGGTCAGCTCACGCTCCGAATCGGTATAACGGACCTGCCCGGCATCTTCCTGCAATAAGAAGTCAGCGAAAGATGAGAAGAGATCCTGCTGATTCGGCGCCCGGTACCCGATGGAGTAGCTCATTGCTTCGGTGATGGCGTAACCGTCGTGGGGGAATCCCGGAGGAATATAAAGAATATCACCGGATTGCAGTTCCACATCAATGATCGGTTCAAACTGGTCTACATGCAGCAAACCGGGCGTTTCGACAAACTGCTCTGTCGGTATATTTGCTCCTACCCGCCAGCGACGGCTGCCAGCACCCTGAATGATGAATACATCATATTGATCGACATGCGGGCCAACACCACCACCCGGTACAGAGTAGGAGATCATGACATCATCAATCCGCCAGTTAGGTAAACCGCGGAATGGCGTGATGAGATCTGCAACCGGCTTTATCCAGTGATCCGTTGCCTGAACCAGCAGGGCCCAGTGACTTTCACCCAGCTGACTATAATCGTCAAACGGACCATGTTCGGCTTTCCATTTACCATCGGTGAAAGTAACCAGACGGCTTTCAACCTGTTCTTCGGTCGCCAATCCTGCGAGTTCGTCCGGTGTAACAGGATCAGTAAAGGGCGCGTAGGCACCACGCAAAACAGTCGGTTTTTTTTGCCAGTAGTCCCGCATAAATGCGGCCAGATCAAGATTCAGCTGATTCACAAAACACCCTGGATTGATAAAAGGAAGAGCGGGGCATCTTGCCCCGCTCAATCAACGATATGGTTGGTTATTTGGCGCGGGCCTGTTTTACACTTTCTTCCAGCATTCCCAATGTTTGAGGTGCGCCGCGCATCAGCTGATCGCCGACGATGAATGCCGGTGTACCAGTGATGTTCAGTGCCTGGGCCATTGCATGGTTGGCTGCAATTTTACGTTCAATCGCTGGATCTTTTACTTTTTCAGCGATTTTATCCCAGTCCAGCCCCAGATTTTTGGCAACAGTGGCAATATCTTCGTTTGTTTTGAAAGGACCTTTATGTGCCATCAATGCATCATGGAATGATGCATATTTTGCCGGGAACAGAGCGTTGACTGCCAGTGCCGCTTTAGAGGCATAAACAGAGGTATCGCTCAGGATAGGAAATTCTTTATAGATATAACGAATGTCCTGATCTTTTTTCAGCAACTCCTGCACTAATGGGGCGGAGCGTTTGCAATAACCGCAGTTGTAGTCAACAAACTCAACAATGGTCAGGCTGCCTTTCGGATTTCCGGTAACAGGATCGTCAGCCTGACGGAACAGCTGATCGCTATGCTTTTTCAGCAATGCCTTATCCGTTTCATTCTGTTGCATTTCCTGTTTGACGCGCAGTGCATTAGACATTTCAATCAGGATCTCTGGATTGGAAACCAGATATTCACGCACGATTTTCTCGACTTCAGTTTTGGTCATTTCTGCGGCAACAGAGCTGAAAGTCAGCATACCGCCCAGCAGGGCGGTCGCCAGAGTTTTTAATTTCATTTGATATCCTTGTTATTTCACACGCATGCCTGGCTGAGCGCCTGCATGAGGTTCGAGAATAAACAGATCTTTTCCACCCGGGCCGGCAGCTAAAACCATGCCTTCGGACATACCAAAACGCATTTTACGTGGAGCCAGGTTTGCGACCATCACGGTCAGTTTACCTTCCAGTTGTTCAGGAGAATAGGCGGATTTGATACCAGCAAATACCTGACGAACTTCACCGCCCAGATCAAGCTGCAGACGCAGCAGTTTATCTGCTTCCGGTACGGCTTCAGCCTTCTTGATCAGAGCGACACGCAGATCAAGTTTAGCGAAATCGTCATAAGTAATTTCGGGGGCGATAGGTTCGTCTGCCAGCGGGCCGGTTACTTTAGGCGCAGCGGCTGCCTGAGCTTCTTCTTTCGATGCTTCAACCATCGCGGCCACTTTCACCGGATCAACACGGGTAAACAGTGCTTTAAATGGCGAAACGGTATGCGCCAGCAGCGGCTGTTCAATATCTGCCCAGTTCAGCGTGACATTCAGGAACGATTCGGCGCGGGCGGCCAGCTCAGGCATGACTGGTTTCAGGTAAGTCATTAACACGCGGAACAGGTTAATCGTGGTTGAACAGACAGCAGACAGTTCTGCTTCCTGACCTTCCTGTTTGGCGATAACCCAGGGTGCTTTTTCGTCAACATAACGGTTAGCTTCATCCGCCAGCGCCATAATGTCACGGATGGCACGGCTGTATTCGCGTTTTTCATACGCCTCAGCAATACGCTCGCTGGCATCGGTGAAGGTTTTAAACAGCGCAGGTTCAGACAGTGTATCGGCCAGTTTGCCGTCAAAACGTTTGCAGATGAAGCTGGCGGTACGGGATGCCAGGTTAACCAGTTTGTTCACGACGTCACTGTTAACACGGGCAACGAAATCTTCCAGATTCAGGTCCAGATCATCGATACGGTTGTTCAGTTTGGCCGCGTAGTAATAACGCAGACATTCGGGATCCAGATGTTGCAGGTAAGTGGATGCTTTAATGAACGTACCACGGGACTTGGACATCTTGGCACCGTTGACGGTCACATAACCATGTACGAAAACGTTGCTTGGCTTGCGATAGCCAGAACCGTGCAGCATGGCTGGCCAGAACAAACTGTGGAAGTAAACGATGTCTTTACCGATGAAGTGATACAGTTCCGCATCGCTGTTTTCACCCCAGAAGGCATCAAAATCGATGTCGCCACGTTTGTTACAAAGATTCTTGAATGAGCCCATGTAGCCGATAGGCGCATCCAGCCATACATAGAAATATTTGCCTGGTGCGTCCGGGATTTCAAAACCAAAGTAAGGCGCATCACGGGTGATATCCCACTGCTGCAGACCAGAGGTGAACCATTCGTTCAGTTTGTTGGCAATTTCATCCTGCAGGGCACCAGAGGTAGTCCATGCTTTCAGCATGTCAGCAAACTGCGGCAGGTCGAAGAAATAATGCTCGGTATCTTTCATGACCGGCGTTGCGCCTGATACAGCTGATTTAGGATTGATCAGTTCGGTCGGGCTGTAAGTTGCGCCACACACTTCACAGTTATCACCGTATTGATCCGGTGCCTTACATTTTGGACAAGTGCCTTTTACAAAGCGATCCGGCAGGAACATGGTCTTTTCTGGATCGAAAAGCTGAGAAATAGTTCTGCTCTTGATGAACCCGTTTTCTTTCAGTTTCGTATAGATAGACTCAGCAAACTGACGGTTTTCATCACTGTGCGTGGAATGATAGTTGTCAAAACTGATTTTGAAGCCGGCGAAATCGGTCTGATGCTCCTGGGAAACCGCTGCAATCATTTCTTCCGGTGTAATACCCAGTTGCTGTGCTTTCAGCATGATCGGCGTGCCATGGGCGTCATCAGCACAAATAAAATGAATGTTATGGCCGCGCATGCGCTGAAAGCGAACCCAGATATCTGCCTGGATGTGCTCCAGCATATGACCGAGATGAATAGAACCGTTGGCGTAAGGTAAGGCACAGGTAACCAGAATATTTCTTGATGCGCTAGACATAGTGTTCGGACTTTGTTTTGAATGGAAATAATGGCAATGTTACCTGAATTAAGCGCTGACTGCCTAGGCTCAATGCCTTTTATCTCGAGCATTTATCAGTGATTTACTCCATTAGAGGGGGTCTTTGTGATTGAAACTGTCCATCAGTTGTTAAGTGAATTTAAACCCGCGTCCTGGGATAAAGATTTGGTTTCTGCCGGTTTTGTGAAAAAAACCGAGCTCATCGACCGGAAGCTGCATATCTATATTCAGTTGCCTTTTGCCGGCCTGACCTGGGAAAACGAAATCCAGGAGGTACTTGATGAACGAATCCGTCAGGTTGCTGATATCAGCCGGGTGTGGTGGCATTTTGATATTCAGGTAGAAACCATCGCCCGCAAAAATGGGGTTCCGCCGATTGCGGGGGTTAAAAACATTATTGCGGTCAGTTCAGGAAAAGGCGGGGTAGGGAAATCAACGACGGCAGTCAATCTGGCTTTGGCACTGCATCAGGAAGGCGCGAAAGTCGGTTTACTGGACGCAGATATTTATGGCCCGTCCATCCCTATGTTGCTTGGTAAAGCCGGTGCACATCCCGAAATTATTGATGAAAAGCACATGCGTCCGGTTAAAGCGCATTCTGTCGTTTGTAACAGCATTGGTTTTCTGGTGCCGGAGAGCGAGGCTGCTGTCTGGCGTGGTCCGATGGCCAGTAAAGCGCTTTCGCAGATTCTGTATGATACCCGCTGGGGCGAGCTGGATTATCTGGTTGTGGATTTACCACCGGGCACGGGCGACATTCAGCTGACGATTGCTCAGCAGGTGCCTACCACCGCTGCCGTGGTGATTACCACACCACAGGATCTGGCGTTGATTGATGCCAGAAAAGGTATCGCCATGTTTGAAAAGGTACATATTCCTGTGTTGGGTATTATTGAAAACATGAGTTATCACATCTGCAGCAAATGCGGACATAAAGAGAAAATTTTTGGGGAAGGCGGCGGCAGCAAAGTCGCTGAGCAGTATGGTATTGAGTTGCTGGGACAGATACCGCTGCATATTCATATCCGTGAACAATCGGATGATGGTACGCCAATCGTAGTGTCAGATCCTAATGGTAAGCTCGCTGCCACTTATAAGCGGATAGCGAGAAAAATTGCTTCTTCGCTTTATTTTTCGGGAAAAACCGAGCCCGGCACTATTTTTACCGTGAATAGCTAGGCAATGACATGTTATTTCAGGTGGTGATTTATATATAATGCGCCGCCTGAAATAACAAAAAAGAGATTTATTCATGTCTGATAAACATTCTGAGTGCGTCATCATAGGTATTGCTGGTGCATCTGCGTCAGGTAAAAGTCTGATCGCCAGAACGATATACAATGAACTGACTGCTGAGCTTGGTGAAGATCAGATAGGTGTGATCACGGAAGATTGTTATTACAAGGATCAAAGCCATTTACCGATGGCTGAACGTGTTAAAACAAATTATGACCATCCTGCGGCATTTGATCATGCCTTGCTGGCGGAACATCTGAAACAGCTGATTTCGGGTAATGCGGTGGATATTCCGACCTATTCTTACTCCGAACATACCCGCACAGACCGGACAATTCACTTCACGCCCAAACGGATTATTATCCTGGAAGGTATTCTGCTGCTGAATGATTCGTCGCTGCGCAAGTTACTGAACGTCAGTATCTTTATGGATACGCCGCTGGATATCTGTCTGGTTCGTCGTTTGGCCCGTGATGTACAGGAACGCGGACGGACCATGGACTCGGTGCTGGAACAATATCAGAAAACCGTACGTCCGATGTTTTTACAATTTATTGAGCCATCGAAACAATATGCCGATATTATTATTCCGCGTGGTGGCCGTAACCGTATCGCGATTGAAATGCTGAAATCGCGGATCCGTCATTTATTACTGAGCTGATTATTTATTCTGGAGAAAACATGCGTCTTTGTGATCGCGACATAGAGCAGCACCTTGAAGAAGGTAAAATCGTGATTGAGCCGCGTCCTGACAGCTCGCGTATTAGCGGTGTCAGTGTCGATGTACTGCTTGGCAATGAATTTCGTGTTTTTCAGGCACATACAGCACCTTATATTGATCTGAGTGGCCCGAAAGAAGAAGTTTCAGCCGCGATTGACCGTGTGATGAGTGATGAAATCTACATCAATGATGGTGATGTATTTATTCTGCATCCGGGTGAATTGGCGCTGGCGGTGACGTATGAGTCTGTCACGTTGCCGGATAATATTGTGGGCTGGCTGGATGGTCGTTCTTCACTGGCGCGTCTGGGGCTGATGGTGCACGTGACAGCACACCGTATCGATCCGGGCTGGTCTGGCCGTATCGTACTGGAATTCTATAATGGTGGTCGCTTACCGCTGGCACTGCGTCCGGGGATGGTGATCGGCGCGCTGAACTTTGAAACCATGTCTGGCCCGGCGGCACGTCCGTATAACAAACGGACCAATGCAAAATACAAGAGTCAGCAGGGTGCGGTAGCAAGCCGTATCGATCAGGATTAAAACGCCAGGATTAAAACGAAAGCCCCGCAAGGGGCTTTTCATTTGGTCGTCAGATGACGTGAACCTGAACCCCTTCCTTTTTTAGCCACTGCAGGGCATTTTCCGGGGCATGTTTATCAGTGATGACATGCTTGATCAGCGAAGTCGGGCCGATCGCCGCCGGATGAATTCGCCCGAATTTACTGGAATCGGTCAGAACAAAAACTTCCTGATGTTTATTCAGAATGGCATTCGCGATATCTGCCCGCATCATGTTGCGGTTGGTGAATCCGGTCTGAACATCAAAGCCGTCCACTCCGATAAATGCTTTGCTGAAATGCACATGCTCAATACACAACCGGGTTAATGGCCCGACCAGGCTTTCACTGCTGGTCTGATATTGTCCGCCCAGCAGAATGATTTCGGCTTTGCTGGCCCGTAACTGGTGCGCAATATAGGAACTGGACGTGATAATCGTGACGTCAGATCGATCTGCCAATAATTTTGCCAGCATGACATTCACACTACCGCCTTCAATCAGCACACAATCATCACGCCCGATTAGCGAATAGGCATAGTTGGCAATATCCTGTTTGATTTTGCTGTTTGTCCACAAGCGATGCTCGGGATCTTCGCTGTCAAGCACCGTAGCGGCACCGTGTACCCGCTTCAGAAAACCCTGGTTTTCCAGTTGTGTCAGGTCCTGACGGATGGTGACCTCGGAAACGCCGAGTTGCGAGGATAAATCCACCACACTGATCCGCCCTGTGCTGTTAACCAGCTCTAAAATAACTGAATGTCTTGGATGCATAAAATGCTTCTCGCCACTGAATGTGCTCATGATACGAATGACAGTATATTGATTTTGTTGGTTATGCTGGCATCCACTACTGTATCTGGAGTTTTTGACTTCATCGACCCCAGCTCATATAAACATCTATTGGTTTTTTAAAGGTAGATGTTGGTCAAATAAATCCCTCATCTCCTGTGATCGGCTTTGCATAAGCCCACAAAATATTCAGTATGAAACCCCGAATGTTTCATCTGCAAGGGAATGGATAAACTGTTGTAACGTCGCTACCCGCTTTTCGGCCAGCACTTTTGCTTCAGATAACAGCAGAAAATCGGGCAGGTTAAGTGCGAAAACCAGTACGTCGACTGCTTTGCCATGCGTATCATATCGGGTATCGCGTCCGACTTTGCACAATGTCCGCATGATACCTACGGCGCCCAGTTGCTCGAGCAAATCCGCGTCATGTAACAGGATCGCTTCCGGTGAATCCGGACGGCATGGTGCCGCATGCTGGCGAATACAATCGATGACGGCAGGGATTTTCTCAGAAGGGAAATGCCAGCTTTGGAGCAGGGCAGGAAGAACCTGACAGGCGTAGGCTACGTTGTCCCATTTTGCCAGTAATTCGGGGCTGTCAGGGCGGTGTCCTTCAAATACGCCCAGATCATGCAACCAGACGGCAGCATGTAAAATTTCATCATCAAAAGAGAGATTGGCAGATTGCGCCAGACTGAGTGCCAGAGCATATAAACGTGGCTGATGACTGTACTTGTCTACAGGAAGTGCGTGCTGACGAATATACGCTTCAATTGCGGATCGAAAAGAGGTTTCTGACGTCGTTGCCATAGAAAAATGCTGAGAAAAGAAAGACTTCTCTCAGCATAACATTAATTAATGTGCAGCGATAAATCCCTGAATGGCTTTTGTTGCTTCAGCCAGACCACGTTCCTGCGCTTCAGGGCCCATGTTCAGTGCTTCTGCATAAGCAACAGTGATATCTTGCATGCCAATCAGGCCCAGCACTGCCTGCGCATGCGCCAGTGCCAGATCCGTTGCGGTATTACGGTGCGCACCGCCGGTAGTTGTAACGATCAGTACTTTTTTGCCTGTCAGGTGACCGCGTGGGCCGGTTTCGGAATAAGAGAAAGTCACACCGGCGCGGCAAATCAGGTCAATCCAGGTTTTCAGCTGTACCGGAATACCGAAGTTGTACATAGGCACAGCAACAACAACGAAATCAGCTGCTTTAACTTCTTCAATCAGATTGTTTGAAAGCTCAAGTACTTCCTTCTGACGCGCATTCAGTTCGCCATTACCAGAAAAACCGGCAATCACTTCGCCATCCAGTACAGGCAACGGATTCGCGGCCAGATCACGAACAGTGATGTTGTCTGCCGGATATTTTTGTTTCCATTCGACAGCAAAATTGTCCAGCAATTTTGCTGATTGTGAATAAGGACCGAGAATACTTGATTGAATTACTAAAACATTGCTCATTTTTTATTCCTCTGTATTGGCATAGCGCCTTGATTGATACTTTACATTCTATTTATAGGAATAAAATGGCAAAAAATAGAGCCAATCTTTCTATTAATTAGAATGATTGTTGATAACTACCCAAGGAAAGGGGGCATGGCACAGAGGTGGTATGACCTTTTATCCACAATTTCAGTGGATAACATTGGAATAAGATTGTGACAACTTTATTCGTTTGACATCGGAAGGTGCCGGAATCCGTGCCCTGGAGCGGGATTCCGGCAATTTATTACATATTAATCCTGTAATACTGCCGCCATGGCGTTAGCGACATACTCCACATTGCTGGTATTCAGGCCGGCAACACACATACGACCGGTACGGACCAGATAAACGGCAAACTCTTCACGCAGACGATCGACCTGTTCCGGCGTCAGACCGGTATAGCTGAACATGCCGCGCTGTTTGATCATGTAGCTGAAGTCTTTGCCCGGCACTTTGGCGGTCAGGGTTTCATACAGCTTCTGGCGCATGGCTTTGATGCGGTCGCGCATTTCAGCGACTTCTGCTTCCCATGTTGCGCGTAATTCCGGTTTGGTCAGCACATCAGTGACGACGAGAGCACCGTGACTTGGCGGGCTGGAATAGTTCTTTCTGACGGTCAGTTTCAGCTGACCCAGTACGCGTTCCGCTTCTTCTGCAGTCGGGCAGATCACTGACAAGCCGCCACAACGTTCACTGTATAAAGACAGGTTCTTGGAGAACGAGTTGCTGACGAAGAAGCTGATATCCGCATCAATCAGCATCTGCAGTGCGAAAACATCTTCAGTCAGTGAATCACCGAAACCCTGATAAGCGATATCAAGGAACGGGATCAGTTTGCGCTCTTTCATCACCGGCAGTAAAGCCGCCCATTGTTCGCGGGATAAATCAACACCGGTCGGGTTATGGCAGCAAGGGTGCATCAGAACAATGCTTTGTTCTGGCAGTGACTGGAAAGTATCCAGCATCGCACCGAATTTGATGCCCCCGGTGACTTCATCATAATAAGGATAGGTGTGGGTCTGGATCCCGGCACCCTGGAATATCGCGTGGTGGTTGTCCCAGGTAGGATCGCTGACCCACATTTCGCTTGCTGGGAAATATTTATGCAGAAAATCCGCGCCAACTTTCAGTGCGCCAGAGCCGCCCAGAGATTGAATAGATGCAACACGGCCCGCCTTTAACACAGCGTTATCTTTTCCGAACAGCAGATGCTGGATAGCGGTGCGGTAAGCCGGAGAGCCTTCCATCGGGAGATAGACACGTGGAATCACGGATTGAGCGATATCGGTTTCAGCCTGTTGAACAGAAGGCAATACAGGGATGTTGCCGGCATCATCGTAGTAAATACCAATACCTAAATTCACTTTCTCTGCACGAGGGTCTTTCTTAAATGTATCAACTAGTGACAAAATTGGATCACCAGCATACATATCAACGTGTTGGAACATTAAACGACTCCAGATATAGGGGGGTTATCACAGACATGACGGTATCATATCATCCTCATACTACATCCATCAGTTCATATCTCTTTACCTTTACATAAAAATGCAGACAACTTCCGACGCAGTGATACAAGATCTTCCCCCCGTAATTCCACTTTTTGATTCCATCCAGTATTTGGACGAAGGGAATCCGAATGTTAATCAGTATGTCGCTGAAATTACGATCAACCGGGTAAATGATGCGGCGCTGGTTTACGAACATGCCGTTGACTGGCTTTCTGAACAGCGTTTTAACGAAAACAATTACAAAACCTACCGCAGCGAACTCACTACCTTTCTGCACTGGTGTTTTGATAAGGAAGGTATTTCAGTGGCTGAAATTAACCGCCGGATGATGAACCGTTACGTTGAGTATTGCCTTAATCCGCCGACGGAACTGATTGCCTACCGTAATGTCGCTCAATTCGTTACCAGTAAAGAGTGGGGTGATCGGACGCCCAATCCTTTATGGCGGCCATTTTTAGGTAAGAAAGATAATGGCGCGATCCTGCCGTATGCTCTCAGCGATAAGGCGCTGAAAACAAAAATGGCAATATTATCCGCATTCTATGGGTATCTGATTAACGAGGAATATACCGAGCGGAATCCGGCGATGATGTGGATGAAGCACAGTCGCTTTGCGTCGCAACCCATGAAGGTTCACGGCTTCGATGATGATGAAAGTATCAAATCTTTCAGCGAGTTACAGTGGTCTTATGTGATGTCGGCGGCAGAAAAAATGGCCGGTGAACAGCCGGATTTACATGAACGGACCTTGTTTCTGGTGAGCCTGATGTACAGCTGCTATCTGCGTATTTCGGAGGTGGCGGCTCGTCCGGGATTTTCACCGGTGATGGGGCAGTTCCGGCGGGACAGTCACAGTGGTGTCTGGGGATTTTTTATCCCGGTCAGTAAAGGCGGAAAGCGCCGGACGGTTGCGGTTTCCAATCAGTTATTGAATGCGCTGCAGCGTTACCGGACATATTTGGGGTTGCCTGCCTTGCCGGTACCGAATGAAAATGCGCCGCTCTTTTTGCGTCACCGTGCAGCCGGACGTGGCCGGGATGCGGGTCTGCGGAATGCCAATCTGGGTATCCGGCAATTGCGCGACGAGATCAATTTCCTGATCCAGACTGCGGCCGATCTGGCGCAAGCCGATGGTTTTGAACAGGATGCACAGGAAATGCGGCAAATGACGCCGCACAGTATCCGACATACCGGGATCACCCATGACATTAACCTTAATGGGCGTCCGTTAGCCCATGTGCAGGCGGATGCCGGACATGACAGTATTGATACAACGTCCCAGTATCTGCATACCACCAGGACGGAGCGTCATGAAACCGCAGCCGGTAAACAGCTCAACCGATTGCGGGGGATCTAATCAATCATCGGAGATCGGGCGGTTGTTGTCATTAAATGCCGGCCAGCAGAGCGGATTTATCAACATGATCCAGCTGTTCCGCTGGCAGGGATTGTTCTGCGTAATGACGCCAGACATCACTCTGTACGAACAGGATAAACAGCTCCCGATCAATATGATTCTCCTGCACCATGCGGCGCATCAGCAGGAGCGCTTCACTGATCGGTTTCCCGGGTTTATACGGACGATCTCTGGCTGTGAGCGCTTCGAAAATGTCTGCGACTGCAATCATACGTGCGGGAATGCTTAATTCGTCTCTGGTAAGGCGTCGAGGATAGCCGCTACCATCCATCTTTTCATGATGTCCGCCCGCTATTTCCGGAACATTTTGCAGATGTTGCGGGAATGGCAACTTATTCAGCATGATGATGGTCTGGATAATATGCTGATTTATCTTATATCGCTCTTCATCAGTCAGCGTGCCGTGTGTCACCGACAGACTATACAGTTCACCGCGGTTATAGAGATATTCCGGCACCTGCACCTTGAATCCCCATGGATTATCGTCAGCAAGCTGTTCTGATAAGGGGCGGGGGATCAGATGCTCCGGCCGATCAGCCAGCAGCGGTTCCCAGCAGGGAATCGATTGTTCCGGTATCTGCATTTTGCGTTGCAACTCTTCGTGCGACACGCCAACCCGGTCATTCAGCGTCCTCATCCATTGACGACGGGCTATCCGTTGCAGACGATCGATCCGTTCCGGCGCCATCACTTCACTACCTAGGTTGCACTCGGCGATAAAGGCAAAATCGTCATCCAGTTCTTTCCAGACAGGTTCTAACGAGGACGTGATAAGTTGTCGCTGCGCATCGGATAATGCCGAGTTCAGGGCAGCAATATGTGCATCGCGCTTGAGTACTTCAAAACGCATTCGTATTTCATGGATCCGGTCATAAAGCATTTCCAGTTTGGTTGCCTTATCTACCACATATTCCGGTGTGGTGACCTTACCGCAATCATGCAGCCAACTGGCAATGTGTATGGTTTCCCACTGTTCATCATCAAGATGAAAATCAGCAAAAGGACCTTCCTGCTGATCACAGGCTGCCTGCGCCAGCAGACGGGTTAACTCCGGAACACGCTGACAGTGTCCGCCTGTGTATGCGCTTTTGGCATCGATCGCACCGGCAACCAGCGCAATGAACGATTCCAATAATTGTTTCTGTTCTTCAATGAGCCGTTGCGCCCCGATTGCCACGGCAGCGGTTCCGGACAACGCGCCGATCAGATTGATCCTGGCATTCACGTCCTGCAGTTCATGATTGTGAAGCAATATCACCACCAGTATGCCAATCACGTCCTTGCGATGATTGAGCAAGGGCTCAGCCACTAACAAATAGTGTTCATTAAATGGCGCGAGAGATTCAAAATCACGTAACCAGTCGGCCTCATCAGCGAGATGAACGATCCGGCGCCCATTTACTGCCGGCAACAGGGTATGTTCCTCGGAGACCGAAAATCCGGAAAGTGTGGTGATTTCATTTTGCTGCCAGAATGCCCGGGCAGGTTCCATGCGCTTATCTTTGTCCTGTTTCAGATAGATAATACCGCCGCTGGCAGCAATCGCCTTGAGTGTTTCCTGCAGAATACGGGTTAGCAGAGGATCAAATTTGTGCTCGGCGCCCAATGCCTTATCGATCGAAATGAAGTTCCGCATGGTTTGCCGCATTCCTGTCATGGCATCGGCCAGTTCACTGATTTCCTGAATGCGTGAACTGAACTCCCGTTCGCCTTCAAAATCGAAATTTCGGATCGCATCAATTTCCTGTCTCAGTACGGATAAGGGGCGGGTAGTGCGTTTTGCTACATACCAGATGCCGGGGAGCATAATCAGCAGAATAAAAGTAAGAGTGTATGTACTTTCCAGCGCATTTTTTCTTGCTGGCGCATAGAGCGTATCAGCAGGAAGCAGGAAGCTGAGATAGTAGATGTGTCCGCTGCCTGATGACATGGCAGTCAGATAACCCATCCAGAGATCATTATTATCAAGTCGCAGACTGAGTTCCTGCCGGGTTCCGATGACGGGTTTTTGCCGGGAGACTTCCTCATGTAATTTCTTCAGAACCGGGATGTTAAGCGAATCGAGCTGAGGGAGGGTACTCGTCTCTTGAAAATTACTGACAGACTCCTGTGCTGTCGCGATTAATTGTCCCTGATCATCAAACATAACCAGTTCGCTGCCTTGGGGACGGGGCATTTTAGCCAGCAATTGTGACAAGTGCTGGATGCTAAGGTCGGCACCAATGACGGCATGGCCGGAACCGGATTTTATCGCCAGCGTACTGCCGGGTTCCCGGGTAGTATAAAAAATATAGGGACGGGACATAACCACGCCGTCATTCTGTAGTGCTTCCTGATACCAGATACGGGTCCGAGGATCAAAGTTGTAATCTGGCATAGCCCGGGATTCTATTAACTGTAATCCGGCATCATAGAACAGGAAACGGCCTTCCCGGATTTCTCCTTTTTGATCAATGCTCTGTACCAGGAAAGCTACGTTTCCCGGTGGTTTTTTCTGCAGAGACAGTCGTGTTTCAGCAGTAAATTTGCGGATCAGGAAGAAATCCCCGTTACTGTAACCTATATAAATAGCAGATAAGGTTTCATTACTGCGCAGTAACTCAGTGAACTGGGGGAGGTCGGAAAGACGTTGTTCCAGAGTCTGTGCTGTTGCTATGTGAGACTGGCTAAACAGGAGTAGTGAGGTACTTGCAGGGCGGATGGTAAGCTGCAGTAATTGTTCAACTTCGGCGCTCTGATGGGCGAAGTTCTGCTGTTCGTGTCTAAAATTACCAGAGAGGGTTTGCTGATATCCCTGAAAAACCAGCGCGCAACCCAACACCAGGAACAATAAGAAAAACAGGGTTGCGATATGAACATAAAGGGGGATTCTGTTTCGCATAAGGATGCCGGTTCCGGATCTCTTTATCTGAGTATATACAACAATGCCGATAATGCAATTTATCGGCATAAAATCAAAGGGTTACAGAGTCTGGCATTTTTATTTTTCAGGGCACAGCGCATAAACCTGTTTTTTATCTTCCGGCGAGTTAGTCTGGGAATAACGGATAATGGCCAGATTACAGTTTCTTTCCTGTTTTTCCTGATCGCTGAGTTGTGGTGCTTCGCTAATCTGAGCGACTGATTGAGGCTTCTGTGCATCTGGTTTAATGTGACGCTCGATGTTTTGCTGCAAATGCTGTTGCTGAATTCGAGAGTTTGTTAATGCGGTATCAAGCTGGACCGTCAGTTCATGCGTGATGATTTTGTAACTGAGCCAGGATGTCAGTCCGGACAAAACCAGAAACACCGGAACAAAACCAAGTGCAAAGAAAAAGCCTTTAGCCATGTAATTTGAAGCAGGCTCATAAGAAGTCTGTGACATGGTAACCTCTGTAATCATAGTTAACCCGAAGGACGGCGTTGATCGAATCCCATCATAACACAATATACATTGATTTCGCATAATGTATATTATGTTAAATTAACTATCCAAGTTGAAAGCGATACATCCTTCCCGCTCTGTTTCTATCCTCGACCGCTCTGATTTTCCCTGGATTACTATGTTTAGCAGATATCTGACGCGTTCCTACGTGAAAAGTTTCTGAGTTTGGCTATAGTTCTTCCCACTTTTTCACGTAGCGCGACATGTTTGTTCTTTAAGAGATGTATTGCTTTGCCAGTTTGCTAAACAGGCTCATCATCACTGCGCTATGTAATACACAGCCCATGTCAAAATGGTTGTCGTGTCTGCTATTCAGTACGCAAGCCAGTTCAGTCGATTGTAAAAATGAGAACGTATTTACCATCACGTTTGCCCGGGCGTATAGCCTGTCATTCTCTTTGATGCTGATTTTGTCGAATTCGTTTTCTTGTCTTAACCCGGTTAGCTGCGCATGCCACTGGTCGATGCGTTCTTTATTGATTGTGTAGATGCAGAATGCTTCGGTAATTTTATCGATGATTAACCTGTCGATTTCCATTAATTCATCTTTATTAACGTTATTGAGAATGGCGTAAGCTTTTGCACCTTGTCTGGTTTTAAGAACATCGAACGTCACTGTTTTGCCGAACTTGCCGGTTTTCAGAAATGGTTTTATGTCAAGACTGATATCTGGTAACGATCTGATTTTTCGATAGTAATTGAGGTTTTCAGTGTTAAGTGCAGGCTCTATTTCTGCAATACAGCTGGAATGTAAATCATAGAACGTATGCCGTAGCGGCTTGCTATTGGCATATTCTGATTTTGATTCCAGATCATCAAAGTGTTTCCCGATTTTATTCAGCTCATATTCATCGTTCAGAATGGTATCAATTTGTTCTATGACTGGCCTACTTTGCTGCCATAACTGCTTAACGGTTTGTTTGTAATCGTTCAGATGTGTTTGAACGGCGATATCATGGCTCAGTTTGTGCGATTTATGAAAAGTGAACACGCTGACTGCAATGGCTATCAGCGATAACATGGCACTGCTAAGCGAAATGAGTGTGACAGAATCCATTACGTCGCCTTCCCTTTCTTTTTATGCTGTTTCCCGTTCAGATAATATTACTTCAGCGCCTTAAGCATGCAAATTCCGCAGCTTCCATGACCTGTATTGCCGAGACGACCATCGAGGTGTTTAAATTCGAATGATTCATACAGTGAAACTGCGGAACTTAGCTCCTTAGTGTTTCAAGATAACAATAGCTATAGCCAAATTCTTTTGCCTTCTCGATAGATAAAGCAATCAGGCGTCTTCCCAGGCCAATACCGATAACACTTTTGTCCAAATATAATTTTTGCATTTCACAGTATTCTTCGCCCGCGCCTTGAAGCTGTGCAATACCAACGCCGCCTACTAACGTACCATTGGCAATGACCACCCAGTAACCTGATTTTTCTGCTTTGTAAGCGTCAGCAAGATTAGAAAGGACGGGATCGTGCAGGCTGACGCCTTCAAGATGATCGATTTTATTATCTCTAAAGCTTTTGCGTATTACCTCTGCAATATGAGCGTTGTCAGCAGCAGTAATGGGTCTGATCACGATATTCAATTTTTTTGCTTACAGGTGTTTATGTTGATATAGCAGCAAAATATCACATTGCCATATGGGCAGAAATCATATTTTTTCACCCCGAACAATAGAAAGATGCTCAACAATACTGTCGTATAACAATCTCACCCTTGCCGGGACAGGTCCTCGTTGTGGCCGGTATACGTAGACATCCCAAGGTTCCGGTTCTGCCTCTTCCAAAAGACGGATTAAACGGCCGCGTTGAATATCATCGTTGGCGATCCAGTCTGAGATCTGCCCGAAACCTAAACCATCCAGAATCGCCAAATGTTCTATTTCGGCATCATCGGTTCTGAAATGCACATTCTCAGGATGAATGGCAATGTTATTTTTAAATAGCCAGGGCCACCCCTTGCCAGAGTTACTATTAATTAACTCAACGGCGGGTAATTTTTTCAGAGCATCGATATGCTGCGGAGAACCAAATTTTTCAATCAGTTCAGGTGAAGCGACCAGGAAGAACTGTATTTCACTCACTTTCTTTACAATAAACCCATTGTTTTGAATCTTCCCTACCCTTATGCCGATATCAATTTGTTCATCCACCAGATGACTGAAGTTATTGGATGCTCTGATATCAACATGTATTTTCGGATATTTTTTCTGAAAATCCCTTATTAATGGATACAAATAGTCTCGGCCAATGACACTGGGGGTGGTAATGGTTACATTTCCGCTCAACTCGTCATGATGGCTGTTTTTCTGACCAAACAGGAAAACGTCGTTTACAACTTCAAGGGCATGAGCGGCATGGGATAGCAACTGTTCGCCGAACTTGGTGATCTTGATGGTTCGGGTGCTACGGTGAAATAACAATTCGCCATAGGTTTGTTCCAGCGTTTTGATCACCCGGGATACAGACTGCGGTGACATATTCAGTTTATCCGCAGCCTCACGGAACGTGTTGGAGCCCGCAGCAACCACAAAGACACGCAATAATTCAGATTTAGAAAGCATCGATTCAACCAGTATAGAGATACCGTGATATTTCAATGCCTTTCGGGCGCAATCACAATGAGGAGTTACTGAATAGACCTATGAGCGGATTTCATAAATACAGATACTATGAAAATCGTATCACAGAGTGACATCCAGGATTATTCCGAAAACCGGGTTAATTCATTCCATTATTTATCATTAACAGGTGAGCCATATAACTATTTAATTGTTGACGGATAAAAACGTATCAAGAGGATTTTACGCATGGAAAGTTTTACCTTTCATAACCCTACCGTTCTCGATTTTGGCAAAGATAAAGAAAAGCAGATTGGTCAGCATCTGGCCAGTCATGGTGTCAAAAAAGTGTTATTGACGTTCGGTAGCGACCGTATCAAAAAAGATGGTCTGTTTGATGTTGTTAGTCATTCACTGCAAGCCAATCAGATTGAATGGGTGGAATTCGGTGGCATCGTCAGTAATCCGGTTTTATCGAAAGTCTATGCAGGTATTGAAGTCGCCAGAGCAAACAATGTCGATGCGGTATTAAGCGTTGGCGGCGGTTCTGTGCTGGATAGCTCAAAAGCGATTGCCGCTGGCGTGAAGTATGATGGCGATGTCTGGGATCTGTTTCTTGGTAAAAGCCCCATCACCGCAGCGTTACCGGTTTTTGATATTCTGACGCTGGCCGCTACCGGCAGTGAAATGAATTGCGGTGCAGTTGTTACCAATGAAGCAACCAAAGAAAAATTCGCGATCAATGCGCCGGCGTTATTCCCGAAAGTGTCTGTGGTGAATCCGGCGCTGATGCAGACGGTCACAAAGGATTATCTGGTCTATTCGGCGGCGGATATCATTGCCCATTCCATCGAAGGCTATTTTACGGCTGCCGTACAGCCACATTTTCAGTCACGTCTGGTTGAGTCAATCATTAAAACTGTCATCGAAACGACAGAAATTCTGATTGAAGATCCGCTCAATTACGCGGCTCGTGCCGAATTTGCCTGGGCATCAACGCAAGCACTGAATGGGTTGATTTATTCCGGCACGGCTGGTTTCAGCTACCCGAACCACATGATCGAACATTCGTTGTCTGCACTGTATAACGTGCCGCACGGTGCCGGTTTATCAGTGGTGATGCCGGCCTGGATGAAGTGGTATCACACCAAAAATCCGCAGCAGTTTGAACGCTTTGCCCGTGAGATCTTTGGTAAATCAACCGCTATTGAAGGCATTGAAGCTTTGGAAAACTGGTTCAATAAGGTGGGCACGCCTACCCGTTTGTCACAGTTTAATATTGCGTCTTCTGAGCTGCCGGTCATTCTGGAAAATGTATTGGGTAATGCCAGTTATTTTGGTGTTGCGGCTATCTATACCAGAGAAGTCAGTACAGAAATTCTGAAGAATGCGTTTTAGTTCAATTTAGCGTTTTTTTCAAACAACCAGCTCTTTTAACGTAGCCGTCTGAGCTGGTTGTCATCAGACTCCGCATACAAAATAGCGCCGACTTAATGATGTCATTTGTGACCCGATGTAACAAATAACATCATATTAGCTTCACAGAATTGTCATTTTTGAGTTGTAGATTTTGCCCGACTGGTCATTCAAACCTTTTTTGTTTTTCAATCAGGATTATTCAGAAATGAAAATGACGTTCAAAACGCTGGCAGTGAGCGCTGCTCTGGTATCTGCTACAACTGCGGCTTATGCAACTGATGTAACCGGCGCAGGCTCTTCTTTTGCTGCACCCCTGTATTCAAAATGGGCTGCTGCTTACAAAACAGAAACCGGTACTCAGCTGAACTATCAATCTATCGGTTCTGGCGCTGGCATTAAGCAAATTGTTGCAAAAACGGTTGATTTTGGCGCATCTGATATGCCGCTGACTGACGAACAATTAGCAAAAGACGGTTTGGTTCAATGGCCAACAGCCGTTGGTGGTATTGTTCCTGTTGTTAAAATTGATGGCATACAGTCTAACCAGCTGAAATTAACCGGCGACGTTCTGGCTGACATTTTCATGGGTAAAATTACCAAATGGAATGATGCGGCAATTGCCAAACTGAACCCTGGTACCAAATTACCTGAACTGGCAATTTCAGTTGTACACCGCGCCGATTCTTCAGGTACTTCTTTCGGTTTCACTAACTACCTGAGCAAAGTAAGTCCGGAATGGGCTAACAAATATAAATTCGGTACTACAGTAAGCTGGCCTGTTGGTGTTGGCGGTAAAGGTAACGAAGGTGTTTCTGCATTTGTTCAACGCTTGACCGGTTCAATCGGTTATGTGGAAGTTGCCTATGCAAAATCAAACCACATGACAATGGTTCAGCTGAAAAATGCCGACGGTAACTTCGTTCCTGCCGAAGACAAAAACGTCAAAGCGGCTGCAGCTGGCGCTGAATGGTCAAAATCGTTTTATCAGATCCTGACAAATCAGCCAGGGAAAGACGCATGGCCAATCACCAGCGGTACTTTCGTTATCGTCCATGCAACTGCTGATGACGTAGCAAAAACTCAGGAAGTACTGAAATTCTTTGATTACGGTTACAAAAAAGGCGACCAGTCCGCATCTGCCCTGCAGTACGTGACCATGCCAGATTCAGTGAAAGAACAAATCCGCAAAGAGTGGGCAACCATCAAATCTGCCGATGGCAAAGCAATCTGGAAATAATCTTCCTGTACTAAATTAACCAGCAACCATCAGGTTGCTGGTTTTCTATTTGAGAAAGTGTATGGATGTTGATTCTGTGACTTTGGAACTGGAAAAAGATACTCCAGACCCCCTTCCACCGGTTCAAGCGAAACATTCCACTATTGGTGATGTTCTCTTTGGTTTTTTTGCGAAAGCATCTGCAGTTATTACCCTACTGGCGTTAGCGGGCATTATTATTTCCTTGTTCGCAGGAGCATGGCCGGCTATTAAATCCAGCGGGCTGGATTTCTTTAAAAACGCAGAGTGGGATCCTGTCTCCGGCGTTTTCGGCGGTTTCACGATGATCTACGGCACATTGATGACATCATTGATTGCCTTGTTGATTGCCGTTCCGGTTAGTCTGGGCATTGCTGTATTTCTGTCTGAACTTGCGCCTGTATGGCTGAGAAGGCCATTGGTTACCGCAATTGAATTACTGGCAGCTATTCCGTCGATTGTGTATGGCATGTGGGGATTAATGATTTTTTCTCCAATACTGTCAACCTATGTGCAACAACCGCTTCAGTCGTTTTTCGAGAACATACCTGTCCTGAATTTGCTTTTTCAGGGTCCCCCGATCGGAATTGGTATTTTTGCCGCTGGAATTATTCTGGCAATCATGATCATTCCATTTATTACATCGGTGATGCGTGATGTGTTTGTGGTGACGCCGCCAATGCTGAAAGAGTCTGCCTACGGCATTGGTTGTACGACCTGGGAAGTCATTCGTCACGTTGTATTGCCATATACCAAAGCTGGTGTAATTGGCGGCATCATGCTGGGTTTAGGCCGTGCCATGGGTGAAACGATGGCGGTCACATTCATCATTGGGAATACCAGTAGTTTCACTGGTTTATCACTCTTTAATCCAGCTAATACAATTACCTCTGTATTAGCCAATGAATTTGCAGAAGCAACGCCTGACCAGTTGTCAGCATTGTTCTATCTGGGACTAGTCCTGTTTTTGATCACGTTTATTGTTCTTGCAGCCTCGAAAACCTTGCTTGCCCATCTTACAACGAAGGAGGGAAAGTAAATGAACAAAACTGCCAGTAATGATTTTCGTCATCAATGCTTGCGGAAACGCAAGTTCATAAACAATGCCGCATTAGCGTTGTCAATGATAGCAATGGCTCTCGGCATGATGTCGCTGATCTGGATCCTGTACTCGGTTGTGCAAATGGGAGCGAAAGGTTTATCTCTGCACTTATTCACCGGGATGACCCCACCCCCGGAATCGGAAGGTGGCCTGCTGAATGCGATATATGGTTCATTGTTAATGACCGGTGTTGGTACTGCGATCGGAACGCCGATTGGCCTGATGGCGGGCATTTATCTTTCAGAATATGGTGGTAACACCATTTTCGCGAAAATCACCCGTTTCATTAACGACATCCTGCTTTCGGCACCATCTATCGTAATTGGCCTGTTTGTGTATGCACTGATCGTGGTTCATACCAAAACATTCTCTGGCTGGGCGGGTTCTATTGCCTTGGCATTGATGGTGATTCCGGTTGTTGTAAGAACAACAGAGGATATGCTTCGCCTGGTTCCGAATACGCTCAGGGAAGCGGCATATGCACTCGGCGCCCCCAAATGGCGGGTGATTTCTCAAATCGTACTGCGTTCAGCAAGCTCCGGTGTTTTAACCGGGATACTGCTTGCTGTAGCCCGTATTTCGGGTGAAACAGCGCCATTGTTATTTACGGCATTGAACAATCAATTCTGGTCATCCGGATTATCAGAACCGATGGCTAGCCTCCCTGTGACTATCTATAAATTTGCAATGAGCCCGTATGCCAATTGGCAGGAACTTGCCTGGGCTGGCGTACTGGTGATCACATTTGGTGTTTTAATCATCAATCTTACCGCACGTCTATTACTGGGTAAGAAGGACTAATTTAATGACAATAGCAACTTCAGTGTCTGAAAACACAATTCATGTTCGTGATCTGAATTTCTTTTACGGTAAATCCCGTGCACTTAAATCAATAAATATGGATATTCCCCGCCAGGGCGTGACAGCTTTCATCGGTCCTTCTGGTTGTGGTAAATCAACATTACTGCGTATTTTCAATCGTATGTATGAGCTTTATCCAGAGCAGACTGCAACCGGGAAAATCCTGCTGGATGGTAAAGATATTCTGTCTTCGAAAGAAGATATTGCATTGCTACGTGCAAAAATCGGGATGGTTTTCCAAAAGCCAACCCCATTTCCTATGTCTATTTATGACAATATTGCTTTTGGTGTCCGCTTATATGAGAAGTTATCCCGCTACGAGATGGATGATCGGGTGGAATGGGCTCTGACCAAAACAGCACTCTGGAGTGAAGTTAAAGACAAACTGCACCAGAGCGGCATGGGTTTATCCGGCGGACAGCAGCAACGTTTGTGTATCGCGAGAGCTATTTCTATCAAGCCAGAAGTACTATTGCTTGATGAACCCACCTCTGCACTCGACCCGATTTCTACTGCAAAAGTAGAGGAATTAGTGGTTGAGCTGAAAAAAGACTACACCGTCGTGATAGTGACTCACAATATGCAACAGGCAGCGCGGGTGTCTGATTCGACAGCCTTTATGTATCTCGGGGAACTGATTGAGTTTGATAAAACCGACAAAATGTTCCTGAAACCGGGAAGAAAGGAAACGGAAGATTATATCACTGGCCGTTTTGGTTAAGGGGAAAGCCTGCATCGTAGCAGGCTTTTTTATAACTCCGGGTTTGCCACAATTACGGTTGCCGTAAGGCATCAAAAATCATGTAAATACCCAGTACTATCAGAAATACACCAAAAAAGACTTTCATCATTACCGGATCAATGCCAACCGCAAATTTCGCACCTAACCAACTGCCTAACATAACCATTACCGCAGTAACCATCGCAGCTTTGAGGTCTACAGCGCCATGACGGTAATATACAATCACGGCAGCGATTCCAACGGGAGGCAAAAGAATCGCAAGGCTGGTACCTGTTGCAAGACTCTGGGAAAACCCCAACCCGTACATCAATGCAGGTACAATTAGTACACCGCCGCCAATACCGAATAACCCCGATAAAACGCCAGCTGTCAGACCGATCAACGCCAAATAAATGTACATGGCTATTATCACCAGTAATTAGAATTGCTCATGACCAGGAAACCTCGACCTGTTAATTCGGGGTAAATCATAATAGCAACGGGATCAAACCCAGGGCGGATAAAAACACCAAAAAGATCAGACTCTGCATGCCCGCTTTCGAAGAAGATAGCGTATATGCATAAACCCCCTTGGCAATATTGTTGCTTGCTGCCGCTACCAGTATTCCCGAGGCAGCAACATCCAAAGGTGTCAATGCCGGGTCAGTTTGGGTCATCCCCATGATGAACGGATCCACATCAGTCACTCCCATCAAAGAAGCCAATGCATAAACCCCGTAGTGTCCAAAATGATCAACTGCCAGACGCGTTGCAACCAACATCGCGACGAAGAGTATGCCGAACAGAATCGCAGTGCCGATTTCAAGAGGATTCTTATTCGTATTGAATGTGTCCTGCGGTTTCAAAACGGTCGCCTTTTCCCGTTTTGTCCATAACCAACCTGTTGTAATTGCAACTACGGCTAACCCCAGAAATGACGGTGTTAACCTGAACATCAGATCTCTGTTGAACAAGGCAAGCAGAATGGCAAGACGCAGATACATGACGCCAGATGCAATTAGAATTCCCCCTGAAAACAGGTAGTCCTGCCCTTCTTGTTTTGAGCGCCGGGCCAGTACAATCGTTGTTACTGTTGACGAATAGGCCCCGCCAAGCAGAGCGGCAAGGATCACCCCTCCCTGGCCTTTGGTTAGCCGCTGTAAAACATAGCTGCCATATGAAACGGCACTTACTGCAACGACAACCAGCCAGATTTTGAAAGGATTGAGTTGAAACTCGCTGAATGGTTCATCAGGTAACAAGGGTAAAATGACGGCGGATAAAAGTAAGAATTTAGAAAAATTAAGGATATCTGTTGGTTCAATTGTTTGCGCTAAAGTTTCCAGCCGGGTCTTTAATTCTAGTAATAAAACGCAGACGACGGTTAATGCGGTGGCAATCCAGAACATCTCGCGATAAACCATAACACCAACGATATAGGTTACTAAACCGGACATCTCTGTGGCGACGCCCGGATATCCGGAACCGGTCAACTTATGCCAATATGATATCCATAAGAACCCCGAAATTACTGCAAAACCCAGTATTTGTGGTAACAGCACGCCATCCGAGAGAGCCGCTATAGAATAGCCAATGAGTCCTATTAATGGAAAGACACGAACGCCGCCGAAAACATAGTTGCTTGATTTACGCTCCTCCCGTTCAAATCCAATAAGAAAAGAAAGGAAGAGAACAAAAAGCATACGTTCTCCTTCTGAAGGTAACCACATGAGATATTTCATAAATTATCCTCATTCGGTTAGCAACTAATAATAGCGATTGTTTTTATGCTCTGAATTGAATATAGCAGTATATTTTCACACCCATGAGCTGCTGCATCTATAACAACAGCTCCTCAATACTCTTTTCTATATCAGACAGCGATGCGGAGCCAAAACCTATAATAATAAAGTTCATCAGTGATTTATCATGCAAAACGTAGTTTGAAGGATGTGCCATCCGGATATTCATGTCCCGGCACTTTGCTATGATTTGGTCTGCCATTTCCTGAATAAGGTCAGCTTCAGCAACGAGATAGCCAAGCCGGAGGCTGTTGAATAATGTTTTAGAAAAGGTGCCGGAGTAGATAATGTTTTCATGACCCTGCTGAGATTTCAGTGCCGGCAAAGGCATACGCTCATAGTAAAATTCGCTGTCATAATCATCCTCAATCAGCATCAATCCGTTATTCACCAATTGATGGCTGATTTCCTGCCGTCGTTTTTCACTCAGGGTGATGCATTGCGGGAAATGGTGTTCGGGCATGAGATAAAGCACGTCATTCTTGCCTAACTGAGAATCAAGCATGATCCCGTCATTATCCATTGGATGCGCTTTCAGAGAAAAACCGAACCGGGAGAAATTACGGGCGATATCAAGATAACCGGGTTCACCAAAGTGCAAATCAGACCGGTGTTTTTTCAATGTCAGCGCGATCAGCATTGAACCGTATTGCGTACCGGGAACAATCAGGACATTTTGTGGCTGGGCGCGGATACTGCGTTCAGGCAATAGCTTTTCACAAATGAGTTGGCGTAGCCGGTGGTCCCCTGCACTTTCATTAAAGGCCGTCAGACGGGAGGAATTTTGCTGGATGCTATTCACACCCATCATTTTAGGGAAACTCATAGTAAGCAAACCCGAGACAGAACCACGCATCGTTCCAAGTATCGCGATCCTGATTTCAGCTCCTGCGGTCATCTCGGTCGGGCTTTACAATTACCCTGATAAAGTCGGCATTCCGGGTTCAGCAGGAGTTGCCTTGATCCACCAGCTGTCCTATCAGCATTAGTGCGTTTTCGACACGGCTATCCCACGGCAAGGCATAGTTAATCCGGATATGGTGGGTATATTGCTTCTGACTGGAAAACAGTATGCCTGGTGCAATCGCCACTTTTTCGGCTAAAAGTTGTTGATACAACGCGAAACTGTCCATGCCTTTGGCAAACTCAAGCCAGAGGAAATATCCGCCATCCGGCTGAGTGACCTTCACGCTATCCGGCAGATAATACTGAATGGCTTGTAACATCTGATGCTGACGCTGCTCTAATGTTCTCCTTAACCGACGCAGATGAGCATCAAAACCACCCAACCGCAGATATTCGTTTAATGCCAACTGAGTCGGAATCGATGCAGACAAAGTCGACATCAGTTGTAATCGCTGAATTTTTTCTGCATGTTCCCCTGCTGCCACCCATCCGACCCGAAATCCCGGTGACAGACATTTAGAAAAAGAAGAACAATGTAATACGGTGTTGTGTGTGTCGTATGCCTTGGCCGGTAATGGCTGTTCATTGCCAAAATACAGCTCGCCGTAAACATCATCTTCAATTAATGGCACATGATAGAGTGCCAGCAAACTCACCAGATCACGCTTATCTTCGTGCGACATACAAAAGCCAAGCGGATTTTGGAACGAGGTCATAAACCAGCAGGCTTTTATCGGTAATTGCTGTAATGACTGTGCCAACACAGTCAGATCAACGCCTGTTCGCGGATGTGTTGGGATCTCTACGGCTTTTAACTTTAACCGTTCGATAGCCTGCAAGGCGCCATAAAACGTAGGTGATTCAATAGCCACTAAATCACCAGGTTGCGTTACCGCTTGCAGACTGAAGCTCAACGATTCCATACCACCCGATGTGATGACAATTTCATCCGGATTAATTTGCATGCCTTGCTGAGCGTAACGCTGCGCAATGATCTGGCGTAAGGACTCATTGCCTGGCGGCAGATTGGATACCGTACTGAACGGCGACATTTTCCGGCTGCTACTGGCCAGAGAACGGGTTAACGCTTTCAATGGAAATAGCTGTGGATCAGGAAATGCGGAACCTAGTTGAATCAGGGAACTGTCTTTGGTGTTCTGTAATACATCGAAGAGGATGTTATTGATATCAACCTGGGTGGATTGCAGTTTAACCGGCTGGCGCGTGGGTTCTTGCAGATTCAGCGTCTGATGCGCAACAAAATAGCCTGATTTGGGACGGGCATAGATCCAGCCCTGACTTTCCAGTAGCTGATAAGCCTGTAATACCGTCATCGGGCTGAGGCCTGCTGTTTTACAGCATTGTCTGATCGAAGGAATACGTTCACCGGGACGCCAGATCTTATTTACGATCTGTGCTTTGATCTGTTCCGCCAGTAACTCATACCGTCCCATAAACCACCATCTGTTATAGCTATTTATCTCGCAATCTGTATCTGTAACAGCGGCATCATAGCATGCTCAAATCACCTCCTCAGTATGGATCGCACTTTTCCCGCGCTCTGTTTTTCTCTGAAGGATGTGACATGTTCTTACCTGATGATGTTGTCAGCCTCTCGCGTCTGCAATTTGGCGCAACGGCAATGTTCCATTTTATTTTTGTGCCCCTGACGTTAGGGCTTTCGTGGTTGCTGGTGATCATGGAAGCGGCGTATGTCATGACACGTAACGTTATTTACCGGGATATGACCAAATTCTGGGGAAAACTGTTCGGCATTAACTTTGTGATGGGCGTGACTACCGGGATCACCCTGGAATTCCAGTTCGGTACGAACTGGGCCTATTACTCGCACTATGTCGGCGATATTTTCGGCACGCCGCTGGCGGTTGAAGGATTGATGGCATTCTTCCTCGAATCTACGCTCGTGGGTTTGTTCTTTTTTGGCTGGGACAGACTTTCCCCGCGCAAGCATCTGATGGTGACGGCGTTAGTTGCGCTTGGTTCCAATTTATCCGCGTTATGGATTCTGGTCGCCAATGGCTGGATGCAACATCCTGTCGGCGCCGAGTTCAATATGGTGACTTCGCGCATGGAGCTGACCGATATTGCCGCGGTGATTTTCAATCCGATGGCGCAGGTGAAGTTTATTCACACCGTTACTGCCGGTTATGTCGCTGCCTCCATGTTCGTATTGGGTGTGTCATCGTGGTATCTGCTCAAGCAACGCGATATTGAATTTGCCAAACGTTCATTTGCAGCCGGTGCAGGGTTTGGCTGTGCCGCAGTATTTTTTCTGGTGATCCTTGGTGATGAATCCGGTGTGGAAGTGGGTAAAACACAACCGGCGAAACTGGCTGCCATGGAAGCCGAATGGCATACCGAAGAGGCACCAGCGGCGTTCACTCTCTTTGGTTTTCCCGATCAGGATGCCGAAACCACCCATTTTGCGATCAAAATTCCATACGCCATGGGGATCATCGCTACCCGGTCATTGAATACACCCGTGAAAGGGTTAGTCGAATTGAAAGCGGAAAGTGAAGCCCGTATTCGGCACGGCATGGTGGCCTATGATGCGTTGCAAAGGTTACGCGCTGGCGATCAATCGGCCGATGCCACCTTCAAAGCCCATCAGAAGGATTTAGGTTACGGCTTACTGCTGAAAGCCTATACAGAAAAAGTCACTGATGCGACTGATGCACAAATCAAGGAAGCGGCAAAAGACTCGATTCCGCAAGTCGCACCAATGTTCTGGGCTTTTCGCCTGATGGTCGGTGCCGGGGTGGCGATGACGGCTCTGTTTGGTCTGGCGCTGTGGTCATTACTGCGTAACCAATTACAACAACGCACCTGGTTATTGCGCACGCTTTTCTATGCCATTCCCCTGCCTTGGGTAGCGATTGAAGCAGGCTGGTTTGTGGCGGAGTTCGGTCGCCAGCCCTGGACCATCACGCATGTGTTACCTACCGCCGCGTCAGTCTCCAATCTGACGGTGGGTCAACTGACGTTCAGTATCGTCTCGATTTTCCTGATTTATTCCACGCTGCTGGTGATTGAAATGTTCCTGATGCGCCATTTCATACGAAAAGGCCCGGCGAGCCTGCACACCGGCCGTTATCACAACGAAACCGCACATTAACAGGAGGAACCGATGGATTACGAATTACTGAAATTGATCTGGTGGGGGCTGGTTGCTTTCATGGTGATTGGCTTTGTCATCATGGACGGTTTTGACTTAGGCATCGGCATGTTACTGCCCTTTCTGGCGAAAACCGACGATGAACGCCGTGTGCTGCTGAATTCGGTGGGTCCAACGTGGGAAGGCAATCAAGTATGGTTGATCGCCGGGGCTGGCGCGTTGTTTGCCGCCTGGCCGGTCGTGTATGCCGCGGCATTTTCCGTGTTGTATGTGCCGTTTATGTTTCTGTTGTTTGGCCTGTTTTTACGGCCGGTCGGTTTTGATTACCGCAGTAAATTACCGTCAGCAAAATGGCGTCAGAACTGGGATCGTGCGCTATTCGTTGGCGGCTTGTTACCGACCATGATGTTGGGCGGCACGCTGGGTTTTATGATCCAGGGCTCACCATTTCGTTTTGATAACGAAATGCACATCTTCTACGGTGAGTTTCATCTCAATCTGCCGCTTTTAGTCAGCACCATCGTGATGGCGATTGTTCTGATGGCGTTACACGGCGCAGCTTTCCTGCAAACCAAGACCGACGGCATTCTGCGGGAACGCGCTAAACGTACCGTTCATATCTTTGCTTACCTTTCCGTGATCAACATGGTGTTGACTGCTGTGATCATCGCGAAAACCGTAACAGGCTATGTCATCACCGGGCAGGTATCACCCAATGACGTGATCACACCACTGATGAAAACCGTGGCTATCGCTGACCATGGCTGGCTGGAGAATTATTACCGGAACCCGCTGCTACTCATCATTCCGCTGCTGGCATTGCTGATGCCGGTATTCGCGCTGCTGTTCAACTTGCGCGGTAAAGCTGTCTCAGCGTTTCTGGCGACCGGTTCAACCTGTGCGTTGATGCTGCTGAGTGTTGCCGTCGCCCTGTTCCCGTTTGTGTTGCCATCGTCTCTCGATCCGACCAGCAGCATCACCTTGTGGGATGGCACCTCCAGCAAGCTCACGTTGCTCATCATGCTTGGCATTGTGCTGGTCATCATGCCCATCAATCTGTTTTACACCACCTGGGTCTATCGGGTCATGCGCGGCAAAGTCACCACGCAACAGGTTAAAGAAAACAGTCACGGTTTGTATTAACGATAAGGAAAAACATCATGTGGTATTTCGTTTGGATCATCGCCGTACTGCTCTCGCTCGGTGTCGGCCTGATTGCTGTGATGTGGGTTGATGTCAGAAGCAAGCCCGCCGAGCAAAACGCGGTTAGCCGTGAAACCGATGCAGCGGAGCTGACATTATGAGCGCCGTATCAAGGATGATGACAGCCCGCCTTGTTAATTATCAACGCATCTCTGGCCGTGATTCGCAGGTTGATATTCGTCATCTGGAGTTTATTTTTCCGGAAAAGTTTACGGCGGCGACACCGCTTTATCAGCCGGGTGATCGGATCACGTTACACCTGCCGCACCCACGGGTGTTGGCCGTGGCGTCGTCACAGTTAGAAGTGGACAACGCATTTCATCTAACCGTCAGGATGAACAATGTCATTGAGCCCGATTCGCTCAGTTATGACGAACTGGTTGATCTGATTGCGCAACCGATCGGGTTTTCGGTGACGCCGCAGCCGCGTTTTCGTCTGCCAACTGATGCCCGGCTTCCCATTATTTTGTTTGCGGAAGGTGTGGGTATTGCACCGTTTCGGGCCTTTATCCAGCAGCGGCAATGGCAGATGGCATCGGGGGAAAACTGGTTGTTCATTGGTGGCCAGTGTTGCTCCGATGATTTTCTCTATCAGACGGAATGGCTACGCTATGAACGTGATGAAATTCTGACCCGAATTAATGTGGCATTCGATGACCGGATTTATATGCCCTCACTGGCTGAAAAAGTTGATTTCCTGCGCGCTGAGTTATGGGGATGGTTACGTCTGGGCGCGGTGATTTATCAGTCATGTTCACTGGCTTGTAGCGACCAGTTGGAGATGGCTCTGCTGGACTTAATTCGTGAACAAGGCCAATTCAATGCGCGCGAAGCTGCCGAATTTTTACGACATTTAAAACAACATCAACGCTATCAGAGGATGGTTTACGCATGAGCAATGAAAAATTATCAGACAATGAACGACTAAAAGGCGAAAGCGAACGGCTGCGCGGCACCATCACCGATGATTTAGCCAACCCACTCACCGGTGGGTTTGAAGGTGATAATTTTCAGTTGATCCGCTTTCATGGCATGTATCAGCAAGATGACCGTGACATTCGCGCGCAACGCGCGGCGCAGAAACTCGAACCGCTGCACACCGTCATGCTGCGTGTGCGCCTGCCCGGCGGCATTATCCGCCCGGAACAATGGGGCGCACTGGATGAGTTCGCCACCCATCACACGCTGTATGGCAGTATTCGTTTAACCAATCGCCAGACGTTTCAGTTTCATGGTGTATTAAAGGATGACATCAAACCGGTACATAAACTGCTGAACAGTCTGGGGCTCGACAGCCGCGGCACTGCCGGTGATGTGAACCGTAATGTGCTGTGCACGTCCAACCCGATTGAATCAGCCTTGCATCACGATGCATTTGAATGGGCAAAAACCATCTCGGAACATCTGCGCCCGCGCACTAACGCTTACGCCGAGATCTGGCTCGATGGTGAAAAGCTCAATGCCGAGAATGAAGAGCCGATTTTAAGTTCGACCTATCTGCCGCGCAAATTCAAAACGGCCATTGTTATTCCACCACAAAACGATGTTGACGTGCATGCCAATGATCTGAGCTTTGTGGCGATTGGTGAGAATGGCAAATTGATTGGGTTTAACGTCTTAGTCGGCGGCGGGCTGGCCATGACACAGGGAGATGAAACCACCTACCCTCGCATGGCGACCGATTTTGGTTTTATTCCACTGGCACACATTGTCCGTGTCGCCGAGGCGGTGCTTACTACCCAGCGTGACTGGGGCAATCGCTCTAACCGCCGCAATGCTAAAACCAAATATACGCTGGAACGTGTCGGCATTGAGACTTTTAAAACCGAAGTGGAAAAACGTGCTGGTGTCGTGTTTGCTGAAAGCCGTCCCTATCAGTTTACTGACCGGGGCGATCGCATTGGCTGGGTCAGTGGCATTGATGGCAAGCATCACTTAACTCTGTTTATTCCCAGTGGCCGCCTGATCGATACACCCGAAAAACCACTGAAAACCGGCATCGCCAAGATTGCTAAAGTTCATACCGGTGATTTTCGCATTACCCCGAACCAGAACATGATCATTGCCGGAGTCGATGAAGAAAATATCGTTGTAATTGAGACTTTGGCGCGTCAGTACAAGTTGATTGATGACAGTGTGACCGAGCAGCGCAAATATTCCATGGCTTGTGTTTCTTTCCCAACTTGCCCGCTGGCGATGGCAGAAGCGGAACGTTTCCTACCTGAGTTTGCACTGAACGTTGACGCGATCATGGCAAAACATGGTTTAGCGCATGAGCACATTATTTTGCGTGTCACCGGTTGTCCGAATGGTTGTGGTCGCGCCATGCTGGCCGAAATAGGTTTGGTCGGTCGGGCGCAAGGACGTTACAGCCTGTATCTCGGTGGCAATCGTGAAGGCACCCGTATTCCGCGTCTGTTTCGTGATAACATTACCGATGCGCAGATCCTGGCTGAGTTGGACGCCCTGATTGGTTTCTGGGCAACAGAACGTGAACACAATGAAGGATTCGGCGATTTCGCTATCCGGCAAAAAATCATTAAACCGGTCATCAATTCTGCGGTAGATTTCTACCATGCGTAATATGTATGGGCAGTGCTGTGCTGCCCGTTTTTTAAGGATGGCTCATGAAACACTGCTACGAATGTGGAACCGCATTAACCGAGAAAATCTGTGATCATGAAGGCCTGGTGCCTTTTTGCGGCCAGTGTAATACCTTCCGGTTCCCCATCTTCAGTACCGCCGTCAGCTGTATCGTGTTCAATAAAACCGAAGATAAAATCTTGTTGATCCAACAATACGGACGCCCGGATTACATCCTGGTCGCCGGTTACATTACGCGAGGTGAAAACGCGGAACAAACGATGATCCGGGAAATTAAAGAAGAAACTGGCCTGACAGTTATTCATCATCGCTATATGAAAAGTGAATATTATGAGAAATCCAATACGCTGATTTTTAATTACTGTTGTGTGGTTGATAGCGAGGATTTAAGCAACATTAATCATGAAATAGATAAAGCGGATTGGTTCAGCATTCATGAAGCAAAAAACGTGATTAAAAAAGGCAGTCTGGCTGAGCGGTTCCTCCTTAATGCATTGAAAGATTAGAGTAATTATCCACCAGCTAATATTTGCAAACAAAATCGCCACTGATCAGATAGAGATCAGTGGCGATTCACCATTAACGATCTAAGCCAGATCGAACCGATCCGCGTTCATGACTTTCGTCCAGGCGGCCACAAAGTCGTTCAAAAACTTCTCTTTGTTGTCATCCTGCGCATAGACTTCGGCATAGGCACGAAGAATGGAATTCGAGCCAAAGACCAGATCAATGCGGGTTGCTGTCCATTTGACTGCACCGGTCTTGCGATCGCAGATCTCATACAGGTTGTTACCTGCCGGTTTCCACAGATAAGTCATGTCAGTCAGATTAACAAAGAAGTCCGTCGTCAACGCGCCTTCGCGATCTGTGAAAACGCCATGACGGGTACCGCCGTAGTTGGTACCGAGAACACGCATTCCTCCTACCAGCGCTGTCATCTCTGGTGCGGTTAGCCCCATGAGCTGCGTCCGATCCAGCATCATTTCTTCTGCTCTGACCACATAATCCTTCTTCAGCCAGTTACGATAGCCATCCGCCAAAGGTTCCAGCACATCAAAGGATGCGACATCGGTCATTTCCTGGATTGCATCACCCCGCCCCGGTGCAAAAGGTACTTTGATATCAAAACCAGCGGCTTTCGCGGCTTGTTCGATGCCGACATTACCGGCCAGAACGATTACATCGGCTACACTGGCATTACTTTGGGCTGCAATAGGTTCCAGCACCGCCAGTACTTTTGCCAGCCGGGCAGGTTCATTGCCTTCCCAATCTTTTTGCGGAGCAAGACGGATGCGGGCACCATTAGCACCACCCCGTTTGTCGGAACCCCGGAAAGTCCGGGCGCTGTCCCAGGCGGTCGCCACCATGTCACTGATACTGAGGCCGCTTGCGGCGATCTTCGCCTTGACCGCGTCAACGTCGTAACCCGTGTTACCGGCAGGAATCGGATCTTGCCAGATCAGATCTTCTTTCGGCACATCCGGGCCGATATAACGCGCTTTTGGCCCCATATCACGGTGAGTCAGCTTGAACCAGGCACGGGCGAAGACTTCCGCGAAGTAGGCAGGATCTTTGTGGAAGCGCTCGGCATGCTTGCGGTATTCAGGATCGAATTTCAATGCCATGTCGGCATCGGTCATCATGGGCTTATGGCGAATGGATGGATCTTCGACATCAACCGGCATGTCTTCTTCCTTGATATTCACCGGTTCCCATTGCCAGGCCCCCGCCGGCGATTTCTGCAACCACCAGTCACAGCCGAAGAGCAGATCAAAATAGCCGTTGTCCCATTGCGTCGGATGCGTGGTCCAGGCACCTTCCAGACCGCTGGTCACGGTATCCCGGCCGATCCCACGCGTCGTGTGGTTCATCCAGCCAAGCCCTTGCTCATCGACATCAGCACCTTCCGGTGCCGGGCCGAGATTGGCAGCACTTCCATTACCATGCGCTTTACCAACCGTGTGACCACCAGCCGTCAGGGCGACGGTTTCCTCGTCATTCATGGCCATACGCGCGAACGTCACACGCATATCCTGCGCTGTTTTAAGCGGATCAGGCTTGCCATCCACCCCTTCCGGATTGACGTAAATCAGCCCCATCATGACGGCTGCCAGCGGGTTTTCCAGATCCCGTTCACCGGAATAGCGGCTGTTTTCACTGCCACTCGGCGCAAGCCATTCCTTCTCGGAGCCCCAATACACGTCCTTTTCCGGATGCCAGATATCTTCACGGCCAAAGCCGAAACCAAACGTTTTAAAGCCCATCGATTCATATGCCATGTTACCGGCAAGAATCATCAGATCGGCCCAACTGAGTTTGTTGCCGTATTTTCTCTTGATCGGCCAGAGCAGCCGACGGGCTTTATCCAGGTTGGCATTGTCAGGCCAGGAATTCAGCGGCGCGAAGCGTTGATTCCCCCGTCCACCGCCACCACGTCCATCAGCGATGCGGTAAGAGCCTGCAGAGTGCCAGGCCATGCGGATCATCAAACCACCGTAATGTCCCCAGTCTGCAGGCCACCACGTCTGGCTATCTGTCATCAGGGCGATGAGGTCTTTTTTCACTGCGTCAAAATCGAGCTTTTTAACCTCTTCCCGGTAATTGAAGCCTGGCCCCATCGGATTGGTTTTACTATCTTGCTGGTGCAGAATGTCAAGATTCAGGGATTTTGGCCACCAATCCACATTGGACATACTGGCCGATGTCGCGCCACCATGTGCAAAAGGACATTTACCCGCAGAACCCGTGTTATCTTTATCCATATTGCTCTCCTCGGTTGAGTCTCCAACAGAATTGATTATGAAAGCCAATCCAATCCCCGCTGTTGTCAGCCGGAGATCGGAAAAACATTCATTATGAATAATATAGACGTGATGGCGGGCTTTGCTGTCAGATGGATGACAAATTATGAAAGGGTTTGTGATTGAGAAGGCGACTTTACCAAGACAATGCTTTTGTATTCTCCTGAAATAATGCACCGCCTGACAGATAAAGAGTGGTTTATCAAATTAAAGTTCTCATTTGTGAACAAAGATACATAGGTATCGATCAGCAAAAGGTGACCTGAACATCTTTCGGTTCGGCATGATAGGGAGCGGATGTCACCAGTAAGCCCGCTCCCGCTGCAACATAATCCGCTGCATTTTTCGCATTAACACCGCCGGCGACTGCAAGGATGACTGGCAGATTATTCTCTCGACAGAAATCGGCACAAGCCCGGACATCTTCCAGCGGAAATTTATCCATCTGCAAGACTTCAGCACCAGCTTCGGCCCAGAGTCTGGCATCGTTAAGATCATGGACTTCGACAACGCGGCGATGTTCTGGCGTTTTGGCTTTCAATTTTTGCAAAATAGCAGATGGCGTTTCTTTCAGAAATTGCCGGTGTTCCGCAAACAGCAAGATGGTTTCTGATAAACCCATCCGGTGAATGACACCGCCACCCGCCTTTACCGCTTTTACCGACAACGCTTTGGTACCAGGCGTCTGTTTCCGGGTACAGGCAACCGGAACAGAACCGGCGGCATCAACCAAAATCCGAGTTGCACTGGCAATGCCACTCGCCCACTCCACCAGTATCTGTGTCACTTTCCAGGCCGCAAATAACGCATCGGCATGCCCTGTCGCTTTCAGCAATAGAGAACCCTTTGTTACCGCATGCCCTGATGAAACCAGCAGTTCGCTCTTCGCACCACACAATTCAAACAGCCGCGCAGCCTCTTCGACACAACAAACCGTCATGTCCTGTCGGGCGGCAAAGAGAATCTGAACCGGTTTGTCCTGAGTGAGCAATAACTCCGTCGTCAAGTCGCCAAATGGCACATCATCGTGTAATAAATCCAACAATTGTTTATCAGTCAGCACACAGCGCATCACAATATCCTTTTTGATATTCATCTCTGCCAAGAAAATATCAAAAAGGATGCCAGCTGTATTTTCAGGCAGATAAAGTACACTTTTAAGATACAAGATCACCATGCTGTAGCTGCTTTTTCTCGCCACTCAGCACCATAAATCCACCCCATGGCAGGCAACCGGGAAGCAGGTGTTCCACAACACGCGCGGTGGCAGATCCGGATGGCAGATAAATAGCGCTGCGCCAGCGGATATTTCCGACTGGCAGATCTTTGATACTGTCACAGAATTCTGCAGGTGATAACCAACGCGCTCCACGATACGCGCCACTGCCCCCGTGACGTCCCTTGGCCAGCCATAACAGGCTGTACCGGTTGAACAGGCCAATCGCAAAACGTCCGCGCGTTACCCGGATGATCTCGGACACAGCTTTGTGCCAGTCAGCAGTGAAACAGAGTGCGGCTATGGAAAACACAGAATCGAAGCTGTTATCGGCAAACGGTAGCGCCAGCGCATCCCCCTGCAGATAAGTGGAATCGGCGTCCCGGCTCCGGGCAAACGCGAGAAAGACTGGATCGAGATCGAGCCCGGTGACGTGTAACCCTGGCTGAACCGCTAACCGACGGGTAAACCAACCCGTGCCGCAGCCGACATCAAGTACACGCCCTTCGGAAGGAAATGCCAGCATATCAGCCATCATCTGATACTCGGTATTACCAATCCATAGACCCCGGGGACTGTCATACCATGCGTCGTAGTCAGCGGGTTTCATTCTGCAAAGAACCTCAGAACATGTATATTATGAAATGTGAATATACTTTTTATAGCACTGAGAGAGACGAATTCAATGTGGAATGAAAAATACAGTGATTCCCGGTTTATTTACGGCACCGAACCGAATGATTTTCTGAAACAATCTGCACACTATTTTCAGCCTGGCGGAAAAGTTTTGTGTATTGCCGAAGGTGAAGGCCGGAATGCCGTCTGGTTGGCGGAGCAAGGATTCCAGGTCACGGCCGTTGATGCATCCGATGTTGGATTGGCAAAAGGCCGGGCATTCGCAAAGTCAAAAGGTGTTTCTGTGCATTGGATCCATGCCGATTTACAGCAGTATGATCCCGGCAGTCATGTATGGGATGGCGTGGTCGCTATCTTTGCGCATCTGCCGCCGGATTTACGCTCGCAGGTACATGCTGATTGTGTGGAAAGCCTGAAAACAGGCGGTGTATTGCTGCTTGAAGCCTATACCCCTGAGCAGCTTGAGTTTAAAACCGGCGGCCCATCGAATCCGGATTGGTTAATGACACCGGAGATGTTACAACAAGAATTGCAGGGTCTTACGTTCGAGCGATTACAGAAAGTCGAACGGGAAATCATCGAAGGCATTGGCCACACAGGAACAGGTTCTGTTGTGCAAGTGATTGGCGTCCGGCATTCATAAGCTGTACCGGGCTTGTAAACAGGAAAATCATCAACGCTCAGGAACAACACGCGAGTTTTTCGCTTCCTGCAACGATCCCAGATTTTCCACTTTCTGATAACCACTTTGCATTAACAACGCTTTGGCGATCTCAGCCCGGCGGCCTGACCGGCAATACAGACGTACGGTATCCTGCTTTTCGATTCCGGCCTGCTGCGCACCGGTCACTATCTGCTGATACTCGATATTAGTTGCGCCATCTGCATGCTCAATCGTGTATTCAGCGGCGGTTCTGACATCAATCAGCCACTCTTTGGCGCTGACCGTGAAACTGCCTATTAATGCTGTAAATAATAAAAATGCTCTGAACATATTTTTTATTCCTGTGTTATCGATGGATCCCGTTATCTGAAACTCTTTCTCCGGTTCCTATATGCATACCGGCACAGAACTGACCGACCGCGGTATCCCGCAAGTTTTCACGCAGCATGACGATAACATTATCACCAGTGCAATGCCCGGCATAGATAAACTGCGGTCTGAGTTTTTTCAAATAAGTGATTGTCTGTTCGAGTCGTTCCGAAGAGGCATGCAACAAATGCAGGCCGCCAATAATACCGGCAACACCAGCACCATCGTTAAGTTGTCGAATATATTCGACTGTATTCACCACCCCGGAATGACAACAGCCCAGGACAATGACGAGTCCTTGTGGCGTATTTATCCATAAGGCCTGATCATCAGGAAGCAGATCGGCAAATTGTCCGTCCTCATCAAGATAAAACGGTCCGCCGGTATCTTCAAACAGATGAGTACGGGGAACAGAACCTGTGATCCCAATATTCTCGCTGAGCAATGAGACAACCGGGGAACAATGCAGCCGCTCCGGGTGCAATTGTTGTAATGCAGCCCGGACATCAACTGGCATGCCGATGCGTTTAACAGGCCGGTCAGCATGACGGCTGTAGCGTTCAGATAGTACGAACGGATGTGCAATGACCTGGCAGCATGTATTATCTGCCAATACATGCGCAATCCCACCGGTATGATCATAGTGACCGTGACTTAAAATCAGATGCGAAATTTTAGTAAAATCAACGCCCAGCGCTGCTTCATTATGCAACAACGTTTCGCCATTACCGGTATCGAACAGGATCGTCAGTCCATCCGCCCGGATATGAAATGAAAGACCATGTTCAGGGAGTAAACCCTCTCTGGCATGGTTATCACAAATAACTGTCAGTTCAAACCGGCAACTCACGATGGATCACTCCCCCTTTGGGTTGAATGAATTTACCTGTTGCCTTAACGCACACTAGCTTCGCTACAGACAAGGTAGCCTCTAACAGATAAATGCCCCGCCGCTGACTAATAAGGCGGCCGATGATCTGTACGGTATCACCGACTAACACAGGAGTATGGAAGCGCACATTCAGCTCTGCGGTCAGCGCTTCAATACCTTTCGAAAGCAAACAGTGTGTCATTGCGGCATCCAGTAAGGTGCTGGCGATGCCGCCGTGCAATAAATCGGTATATCCCTGATGTTTTTTATCGACCTGATACTCTGCCGTCACTTCGTTTTCAGCGATCAGCTCAAAGCGAAGTTGCAGTGAATGCGGATTAGTATTGCCATCACTGCATACAACACAATTTGCATGACTTTGCAGACATGCCTGATAAGTTTTCATGCTATTCCTGCGTTCAGATCAGGAAGACTTTCGCCTTCCTGAACATCATTGATTACTCAGCTGACAGTTCCTCAGCCGTTGTCCAAATTAATGGCCGCAACGCCCCCGACCATGACCACGTTCTGCAACCTGTGCATCGTCGCGGCTTTGGCAACAACGGCCAGCGCCATGCTGATGAGTATGCTCACAGCCACATCCACCATTGGCTTGCTTAGCTTCATAGTTCAATGATTGACGACCTTGTGATGGACTGGTCATGTGCGTCAACTTGTCAGCCTGTTCACTAACCAATTCTTTTACACTTTGGCGGCCACAGCTGGTCTGATATACAGCAAACTGACTTTCGAGCAATTTGCCGAGAATCCGTTCACCGATATTCCGGACAATAACCCGCTGCGCATTTTCAGCCTGCAGCATGTCGAGTAAATCTTTTTTGCCGGAACAATTTGCATTCAGTGCAGGGTTTGCCTTACGGGATAAGACGTCACCGTTTTCATTAACAAAAACAAAGCTGTCAGCCTTGGTAAAATGACTGGCGACACGATCTTCTTTCATAGGAATAGCAGTAATCATCGGACGTACCTCTATAACAAAATAACGGAGTGGTCTTTCCCGATCCTGGTAACTTCCTGCAAATTACAGCAACGAGTTATGACCTGATGCAGCCAATTACTGCCATCCCCTGACGTGACATTGCCTTTCAAAACATTCACATCCAGAAAATCGGGAACAGCAATAATTGGCATATGCAAACTATAATGCCGTTAATTAGCATATGCAATATATTTGAAAGGAAAAAGACAAAGCCTGCCCGACATCGGTACCATTACTGAGATAGCGTTGTCAGAACAGGCTCTTTGATAATGAATTTGATTGATGAGAAAAGGAAATTCGATAGGCAGGAATAGCCGGTTGAATGTTCAACCGGACATTGCATCATAAATCATGTATCCCCCGAGGAGGATTAAAAAAACACCGAAGAGTAGCTTCATCGTAGCCGGGTCCATGCCTACAGAAAACTTTGAGCCCAGCCAGCTTCCGAGGACAACCATGATGGCAATGACCATGGCGGCTTTAATATTCACAGCGCCATGCCGGTAATATTCCATCACTGCGGCAATACCGACGGGCGGTAACAGAATAGCCAGACTGGTTCCTGTTGCCAGTTTCTGACTGAAACCAAGTCCGTACATCAGGGCAGGAACGATCAAAACGCCACCGCCAATGCCAAACAGTCCGGACAAAATACCCGCTGATAAGCCTATCAGCATTAGACCTGACAATAGCATCATTTCACTATAAACCCTGTTATTGATGGGGTTATGGTATCACAATTTACGCGTGTTATTGCTGAACGATGTTTCCCTGGTTAAATTTTGTTCAGTGGAATTTTAAGATAACGAATACCGTTTTCTTCTTCCGGTGGTAATTCACCGGCCCGCATATTGACCTGAACCGCTGGCAGGATCAGTGCCGGCATCTTTAATGTGGCATCTCTGGCTTTACGCATTGCCACAAATGCGTCTTGTTGAATGCCACAGTGCACATGCACATTATGATTTTTTTCTTCCCTGATCGTGGTTTCATACAGGAAATGATCCCGGCCTGGGGCTTTATAGTCATGACACATAAAAACCCGTGTTTCATCCGGCAGCAAAAACAGCTTCTGGATTGATTGATACAGCGTTGCTGCATCCCCACCGGGAAAATCGCAGCGTGCCGTGCCATAGTCAGGCATAAATAATGTGTCACCGACAAATGCAGCATCACCAATCACATAAGTCATACAGGCCGGTGTATGACCGGGGGTATGCATCGCCCTGGCGGTGATTCCACCCAATTGAAACATTTCACCGTCGTGGAACAAGTGATCAAACTGACTGCCATCAACCGCAAAATCACTACCAGCGTTAAAGAGTTTTCCGAACGTGTTCTGAACTAGCGTGATATTCGCGCCTACTGCCAGCTTTCCGCCAAAAATCGTTTTCAGATAAGAGGCTGCGCTTAAATGATCGGCATGGACATGAGTTTCCAGCAGCCATTCCACCTGCAGATTATTTGCTTTTACAAACTCGATTAACCGGTTTGCCGCAGTCAGTGATGTTCGTCCGGAGACCGGATCGTAATCCAGGACGGAATCAACTAATGCGCATTTTCCAGATCCTGGGTCAACCACGATATAACTGTACGTAAACGTAATATCATCGAAAAAGGCATGGACCTGTGGATTCATAGTACCTCCCCGACAGACCAGTAAACTCAACCCGCCTGATGCATCATCAGCGCCTTGCCATGTACCAGACAATCAACCACTTTGCACCGTGCCGCCTTAACCAGATTCGCTAATGTCTGCCGGGATACGCCCATCACAACGGCTGCATCCTGTTGCAGCATTCCCTGCAAATCAACTAGCCGCAATGCTTCAAACTCGTCAGGAGCCAATTCAATCCGTTCCAGATTACTCATAGGAATACCATTCGGTTTAAAGCAGCTATCTGCGGGTTTACCACAAATATTCCGAGGGATCTTAGGACGTCCCATAAACACTCCTTTGTAGCATATGCAATAAAATATTTGCCGATATTGAACAGGAAACCCTGACCCAATACAAGCATAGCCCAATCAGACTGATACATTTGTGCCAGTAAATCAGCAACGATAACAATGAATTGATCGTATCATCCCGTTAGTAAATGCTTCTGCAAATTTGGACAGAAAAACAACACACATCATTAAAAAGCATTTATAATGCACCTTTAATGAATTCTGAACAGGGTTGTTTCATGGCTTCAATTCATGCGGATGTGACTTTAGTTGGCGGCGGGATCATGAGTGCCACTTTGGCAATGCTGATTCATCGTCTGGATCCCGCTTTACATATCTGCATGATTGAAAAATTACCCGATATCGCGCTGGAAAGTTCCAAGGCGTTGAATAACGCCGGAACCGGTCATGCCGGCTATTGCGAACTGAATTACACACCGCAGGACAAAAATGGACATGTCCAGATCCAGCGGGCGCAGGAAATTAACGCGGCGTTTGAGGTTTCACTGCAATTCTGGTCACATTTGACCGAGGCCGATCCGCATAACATCGTGCCAGCATCGTTTATCAATCGTGTACCACACCTCAGCGCTGTCTGGGGTCAGAACAATATCGACTATCTTAAAGCAAGATATACGCAGCTTAAGTCTCATCCCCTTTTTGCCGAAATGCAGTGGACGGAAGACAACCAGACATTACATGACTGGATGCCTGTGATGATGACGGCTCGCCCGGCCGAACCCCGGTTGGCAGCAACACGGGTTGAACATGGTGCTGATGTGAATTTCGGTGCCCTCACCCGCACGCTGGTCAGTTATCTGCAGAAAAATGCTAATTTTGAACTGATGACCGATACCCGGGTGCTGAATTTACACCGTGTTCCGGGTTCAAAAAAAGCCTGGGCTGTCAGAGTCAGCAAACAGAATAATTCGGAAAAACTCACTATCGAAAGCCCTTTTGTTTTCCTGGGGGCCGGTGGTGTCGCCTTGCATCTTTTACAAAAATCCGGCATTGAAGAAGCTGCTGGTTACGGCGGATTCCCTGTCAGCGGACAGTGGCTGATTTGTCAGAATGAAGCCCTGATCCAGCAACATCATGCGAAGGTATACAGTCTGGCACCGGTGGGCGCTCCGCCGATGTCGGTACCGCATCTGGATACCCGGATTATTGATGGCAAAAAGAGCCTGTTATTCGGGCCCTATGCCGGTTTTACAACAAAATTCCTGAAACACGGTTCCTCGCTGGATCTGGTTAAATCAGTACGGACAGACAATCTGAAAAGTCTGATTGGCGCGGGTAAAAACAATCTGGATTTAACCAAATATCTGGTGAAAGAGGTTTTCCAAAGTCACAGTGACCGGATGCAGTTATTGCAGGGGTTCATCCCCGATGCCCGCGCAGAAGACTGGACGCTCGCTCATGCCGGTAAACGGGTACAGGTGATCAAACGCTGCAATCAGAAATGGGGCAAACTGGAGTTCGGCACGGAAATCGTGGCAGCGGAAGACGGCAGCCTGGCTGCGCTGCTCGGCGCTTCCCCGGGTGCTTCCGTCAGCGTCAAAACCATGCTGAATGTGCTGGAACGCTGCTTCCCGCAGCAGATGCAATCTCTCGCCTGGCAGGACAGACTGAAAACGATGATCCCGTCGTATGGCAGTTCGCTGATCGACGATGCCAGGTTGTTGGCCAGCGTAAGAAAGAGCACCCTGAACAGGCTTAAGCTGTTTGCGTGATGAGGTTTTGATGCCTTTAGCTTTCTCTAACCGCCTACCTGATACAGGCGGTTGAGAGATATCAATCAGGCAGAAACACCCAGAATCACGCTGCCGGCTTTAAACAAGACACCTGCAGCAGAGCCAGCGCTCAGGCCAAGTTCGCTAACGGCATCATTGGTAACAATAGCTTTTACATCATTACCGCCGGCCAGTTTAACAACCACTTCGCTGTTCACGGCACCGGTTTTTACTTCAGCCACAGAACCTTTCAGGTGATTACGGGCGCTGTATTTGGTCGAATCATCACCTGTCACTAACATGACTGATGGTGCCTTAATATAGGCAGTTACGGCCTTACCTGCCGCCAACCCCAGCGCCTTCAGGCTATCTAATGTCACGGTGGCGACAATAATATCGCCTCCACCAACTGACAGTGAAACCTCTGCGTTCACGGTACCTTCACGAATCTCACGTACAGTTCCTGCAAATACATTACGAGCACTGATAGCCATAAAAATCTCCTTTTCTGTTATCGTTCTATTGGTAATAACTGCCACTTAATCGATATAGCCGTAGCTATGAATAATGGCTTTTGCTTTGTCGCCTTTGAGGTAATTCAACAGTTCGGTTGCTGCAGGATTATCCGTCCCCTTCTTCAGTAACACTGCATCTTGAGTCAGTGGGCTATACATATCGAGAGGTACCTCCCAGGCAGAGCCCTGGATGAGTTTGCCGTCTTTATAGGCCTGCGAAGCGGCGACAAAGCCCAATTCTGCATTACCGGTCTCAACGAATTGTTTTACCTGCGTAATGTTTTCACCCTGAACAAATTTGGATTTCACAGTAGCCATCAGCCCCAGCTTTTCCAGTACTTCATAAGCCGCTGCACCATAAGGTGCCGTTTTGGGATTACCGACCGCCAGATGAGCGTAGTTACCGGTTTTCAGTACCTCACCTTTGCTATCAACGGTATTTGCATTCGCCGACCACAGCACCAATTTGCCTTTTGCATAGGTAAATTGTGTATCCGCCAATGCCAGTTCTTCCTTAACCAGCTTGCCCGGGGTCTTGCTGTCTGCGCTCACCATGACTTCAAATGGTGCGCCATTCTGAATCTGAACGAATAACTTGCCGGTCGCACCGGAGGATATCAGCAGGGTATGTCCGGTATCTTTCTGGAAGGATTTTCCGATTTCTTCGAGTGGCTTAGCAAAGTTGGCCGCAACCGCAACCTTGACTTCATCAGCAAAAGAAAGGCATGGCGTTAACAGCAATAAAGCAGTGGCGAGCTGATTCTTACGTAATGACAACATAGGCACTCCTTGGCGCATTTCACATATCGTTATGTACAAATATGCACAAGGCTTGCCTGAATTGTTCAATTTACTGATACGACTATTTTTTAATAGCCACCACCGATGGCAAATAAAAGCTATATTATTGATATAAATGGATTTATTTAATGGTAGATAAATATTTGGTTTTTATGAAAACAGACAAAGTGACACAGCATATCATTGTGCACTTTGTTGCATAACGGTGCGCAATTAACGACAAATGTGACATTTATCACACTAAAGCATCATTATTAAGTTGGCCATTTTGTGTTCTCTGAGCTGCTTGCTCCCACCCTGGCTTGTAGCCAAGGTTCGTAGTCTTATTTGAGGTAGCAGTTATTCCGAACGAATCTATACTTATTATGCTTCTATGAGTAAGCGTTCAGTGTGAATTGGCCATAACTATCAATACCAGGAGATGACCATGCGTATCACGGACATGATTTTAGCAGTCCAACGGGAACTCGGCATTGATGTTGATGGTAAGGCTGGACCTCAGACTTGGAGCGCTATCTACGAACGGATCGTGAATAAGAAGGTAGACGTTCAGAAACCGTTGGTAACTATTGATGCTGTAGATAGTCGCAGCGAAAAAGTGATAGCTACGCTATTGCCGGAAGTACAGCCGATTGCCCGGGCCCTCATACAGAAATCGGTTGAGATGGGAATAAACATCAAGATTATTAGCGGGCTTAGAACATATGAGGAACAGGATGCCCTGTATGCCCAAGGGCGAACAACACCAGGGAACATAGTCACTAACGCCCGTGGCGGGCACTCCAACCACAACTTTGGCATTGCATTTGACGTTGGTGTGTTCGAGGGAAATAAGTACCTTCCGGAATCGACCAAGTACAAGGTTGTTGGTGCTTTGGGGATGGATTTAGGTCTTGAATGGGGTGGCAATTGGAAGAGCATCGTTGACCAACCTCATTTTCAATTACGACCAATGTGGGCAACTGACCTGACCGAGAGACAGATGCTTGCCGAACTGCGTTTGAGACGTGACAACCGACAACCTATCTACGTGTAACACGAAAGTAGGCCACAAGATCGACAAATGGAGGCCATATGACCAAACAAAGGCTCATCATCCTGTTCGACGGCACTTGGAATGATCCGGAAGATCAAACAAACGTTTATCGGATTTCACGACTCATTCGTGGTTATGACGGTGATGTAAGACAGAGATTCTTCTATGACCCCGGTGTTGGCACGTCTACGCTGGATCGCTTCAGAGGCGGTGTCTTCGGTTACGGCCTTAGCAAGAATTTGCGCCAAGGATACGAGTGGCTTGCAAAGCGTTATGCGGATGAAGATGAAATATGGGTCTTTGGATTTAGTCGGGGGGCTTATACGGCAAGAAGTCTCGTTGGGTTAATTCGAAAATGTGGTCTGCTACATGTTGTCACCCCGGGTTTGTTAGATAAGGCCGAAAAAATCTACCGGGATAAGAGCTTGCCTCCGACCAATAAGGTCTGCGAAGACTTCAGAAAGAACTATAGCCACCAACCAAAGATCCACTTTATCGGGGTATGGGATACCGTAGGTGCATTGGGGATACCAGGAACGTTATTATCCGAAAAAGGCACATATGCATGGCACGATACTGAACTTTCCAGCATTGTGGAGCGTGCTTATCATGCAGTTGCACTGGATGAGCATAGAGATGCCTATGATGTAGCTCTTTGGACCAGCGCCAACGGCGAAAAGAAACCAGAAAACATTGATGTGGAACAGCGTTGGTTCATCGGCGCGCACGCCAACGTTGGTGGGGGCTATGGTGCCGATCCTCTTGCCGATCTCCCTTTGCAATGGATCCTGCATCGGGCTGCAAATGCTGGTCTGAAGCTGGATGAATTTAAGGCCGCCTGCGATGCCTGGAAGAGCCCTCCAACAGATTCATTCAAACAATTCCTGAACGGTGCATATGCATGGTTCCGCAAGATAACAACCTCGGGAGATGGTAGATATTTCAGACGATACGCCACGGGGAATAAAGGACTCCCTGCTGTCAACGTCACTGTTGATGAAAGTGTCTGGATGCGCTGGCGAGACGCTAAGTTTAACTATCGACCACCAACACTAACTAATGCCAAGCAACAGCCACCGGAACTTTAAGGAGCTCACTGAGCTGGCTTCACACCCAATGAACGTTACAGATCATCTTGGGTATATCTTAGTTTTTTGAGGTTGATCATTGCCACCGTATCTCCTTTGGGTCTAAATTGAGCCTATTGGATTCCGCATTTCATCCTTCATAGATGACGATATACGGAATAACTCCACTTAACACAGTGTTATATCATTGGAGATAGTCATGTTAGAAATTCAAAAAATCATTACAGTTATCGAACAATGTTGTGAAAATTTAGTAAAAGAAAATATTAGCTCTAACGGAAAATGGACCTCTGAAATCAAACAGTCAGTAGTCAATTTTGCAGTCGAAAATAACAATAACTTTTGCATTTGTGTCGGTGGCAATGAAATCAAAAGTAAAGATAATGATGAGTGGTTATATGACATAACCATAATAAAAATGTTTAATGACGAATTTATTGAATATATAGATACAGTTATAGAATCTGAATGGGGTGACATGTCCCAAATACTAGAGGATTTTCAGAAAGTCATACAAGCTAATGCAAAAAACAAACTGATGATCTGTCAGGATTCTAAATTATCCGCTAATGACATCTTTGATAAACTTCAAACTCAATTGAACGTATATTCTGATTTTTCTGGATCAGATTCAGTTACTATCCTCTGTTTTGATAATGCAAATAAACAGCTAATCCAAAAATGCATTAGAAAACAACAATGATATAACAAAAATTATGTGAAATGTGAATACTCATTATCTATATAGAGTTAACTCAACATGAACAATGAAGAGATAATAAATTATCTACGTAAGTATGAAAGTTTTGGAACAGCGCAAATTCAACGTAACTTTATATGGGGTTATAACAGAGCCATAGCCAAACTAATTGAGTTGGTTGATCTAGGATTAATTCATGAAATTAAAAACACCCCCTACTCATTTAAAGTTTCAGACTCCAACCAAGAACCACCAAAGCAATCTTTTCTTAGTACGCTTGAGAAGAGAAGTTATGATTCTTATGAATTTAAAGAAAAGCTAAGAATTTGGCTTGAGTGCGTTAATGATGACATTACATTAAATCAACGATCCAGAGCAGATACATTTAATTGCATCAAGAATATATTACATAAAAATCCAGATAGTTTTGTTGCTATTGTTAATGCATCAAAAATCAACTCTTTAAAATTAAAATTATTTAATAAAAGCCGAGGGATTAATTTATTATTTAATAAATACATTTTAAGAAAAAACAGAACAAGCATCGTAATTCTATCACTTGAAAAGCATGACAGCAATATAAAGCAACTTAGGCAGCTACTGAATAAAAACAACATAAGAAATCATGCCATAGAAAAAATGTATATTGTTGGCAATGAAACCATGTTAAGCCAATGCGAAAAATTCATCAATCATAAATTCAGCCATTGTGATTTGCATTAACAACGTGGTATATCATGGCATCGCTACAGGATATTAAAAATCTAGTAAAGCGTTTTTCTGACTAATAATTACTTTATGTTAAAATACCTACCTTTGTCCTGTCTGCGGTAAAAAGACACTCAGATTTTTCAGAGGATATATGATGTGGGATTAAACGCGGATTTGGCGGATCCAAACCGGATCCGCCATTATTGGTTTATTCACTCACCGTCGTAAATGAAGCTTCAGTGATGCCATCAGGCAACGCCAAAGCACCGGATGTGGTATTGCTGACCACAATCTCTTTACTCACAGAGAACGTAACCGGTTCAGTTGAAGATACATCGGATGATGGACTGATGTACGCTTTATAGGTACCGGCTTCAATTATCCATTTATTATTAACCTCATCGAAACTGGCCAGTAAATCAGCCGGGATGGTGAAAGTTAATTTCTGAGAAGCGCCCGCCGCAAGCAGATTGGTTTTGGCAAACGATTTCAGCTCGATAGTTGGTTTTTTCAGGTTCACTTCAGGTGCAGAAATATAAACCTGAGCGACTTCCTTACCGGCCACACTACCCGTATTAGCGACGGTGGCTGTCAGCGTTACACTTCCCTTGGCACCCTTCGAGTTTAATGTATTGTCCGATACCGCTGCGCCGTTATAACCAAACGTGGTATAGGACAAACCATATCCGAACGGATAGGAAACAGATTTATCGAAAGAGTTGTAGTAGCGGTAGCCGACGTAAATACCTTCGTTGTAGTAATTCGTATCGACTGTGCTATCACCATCCGTATCAATGCCGAAGAATGATGTCGCTGACGGAACATCGGAATAACTGGCCGGGAAGGTTTGCGCCAGTTTACCGCTCGGGTTAGCAGCACCAGATAACAAATCAGCGATAGCGTCACCGGCTTCCTGACCTGGCATATAAGCTAACAGAATACCATCAACCTTATCTTTCCAGGCGGTAGTATCGATAACACCAGCGATGTTCAGTACAACCACCACTTTTTTATCCAGTGCATGGAATGCAGTCGAAACATTGTTAATCAGATTAGCTTCAGTATCACTGAGTAAATAATCGCCCTCAGCAGCCGTACGATCACTGCCCTCGCCCGTATTCCGGCCAATACTGATTATCGCGATATCGCTGGCAGCTGCGTAAGTACTGATCTGATCCGAAGTCAGTTCGGCTTCCTCACAGTCGGTTACTGTTGAAACACCAAAACTATCTGTTGTTTCGACTTTATTGGCTGCATAGAAATCTTCATAGTAAGTTTTCAAATCAGAATTCACAGAAAACTGTTTTGATAATCCGTCTACGATATTTGTCACATAGGCTGAATGAACATCGCCACTGCCTGTTCCACCTTTCAGGGTATTGATTTGCGCTATCCCGAAAGAAGCAACGGTTTTCGTGGTGGCAATAGGCAACGCTGAGTCATCGTTTTTCAGCAATACCATCCCTTCTTCCGCGGCTTCTTTGGCAATTTGCGCATGAGCAGTCAGGTCTGGGCTATTGGAACCGGTGTAATTCTGGTTGGATGGTGTTTTTAAAACCTGAGTAAGGATATTGATGGCATCTCTGTCAATGATGTCATCACTCAACGTTTTGGCCGTATAAGCCTCTTTCAGTACAGTTAATGAATCTTCATTGGTCAGTACGAAATTGACACCACCGGGCTGAATCAGGTCATTCCCTGCTTTTATCATGGCAAGTGGATCATCACCGGCAAACCAGTCACTCATGACCAGCCCCTGGTAACCCCATTCATCACGCAAGATACTGGTCAGCAGATCGGCTCTCTGGCCGGTATAAGTACCATTCACCTTGTTATATGACGTCATTAACGCCCAGGGCTGTGCATTTTTCACCGTGTATTGGAAACCACGCAGATAGATTTCACGTAATGCACGAGGCGAAATAATACTATTCACTCTCATGCGATTGGTTTCGGAGTTATTCGCAGCAAAATGTTTTATTGTGGTTGAAACGCCTTCGGATTGAGCTCCGTCGGTGATGGCTGCTGCCATTGCACCGGCAACTAACGGATCTTCAGAGAAATATTCAAAATTACGACCATTCAGCGGGTTACGCTGAATATTCATGCCAGGAGCCAGCCAGAAATCAACGCCATATTCTTTGGCTTCGTTACCGGCAGCTTCACCCACTTTCTGTACTATTTCAGGGTTCCATGTCGAAGCGAGAACCGTTCCTACCGGGAAGCCGGTCGCATAATAAGTACTGGTTTCACCATCACGTGTCGGACTAATACGAATACCTGCCGGACCATCCGCCAGTTTGGATGCCGCAATATCCAGACCAGATTCGGTGTTTAATACACCGCTAATATAACCGGCAACGCCTGAAACATCATTTTTTAAATTCGCCACGGCTGAAGTGTTTATACCAAATGAACCACCAGACATGGAATATCCTGGCCCTACGAGCATGTTCAGCTTTTCATCGGTGGTCATTTTGGCCACTAAATCTTTGGCCTTTGACTTATAATATGAATTATCTTTGGTTGTAAGTTCGGTTGATGATGAATTGTTATCACTATTACAACCTGCCACAGCACCAGCTAATGCAATTGAAACAGCGGCTGCAACAATACTTAATCTTGATTTTTGGTTATAAGCCATCATTATTTTTCCTTGAAAATAGGATTATTAAAATTTCGACATTAAAAACCATTAACCGCATGACTGTTTAGTCGCGATTATCAGATTGTTGGCTTGATGGAAATAAACTTCCAAACTCAATTTAGTTGTTTTGAATTTTTATTTCTTTGCATTACGGTGATTTTTGTTGCATTCGGGTGGAATTGTTAAAAACACTCAGGCGATCACCCCATTACAATTTGTTACATCTATTAATATTATGTATTTACATGATGTGATCTATATCGCGTTAGTTTGTGATTGAATTGTTTAGTTTTTATCAATTTTTATAAAGACAGACATCATAGTGGGTTAACCTGCATCACAGCAATGGTGGGATCATGGAGAAAACCGTATCAAACCTGATAGCCAGAGGTACATTACAGTTATTGGAAGACAATGGTGTTGATACCAGCAAGATAACTGAACGATGCGGTATAAGCCGGTATGAAATCGAACGGGATGGTGGAAGATTATCGGAAAATCAACACTATAGATTTATGCTGGAATCCGCTAACCATGATCAGTTCCTGGCCGAAGATATGCTGGAATATTGCATATCATACGGTCCGGTAAATACAAGTTACAGTGCCTACCCTGATTTAATGGGGTTTTGTCTTAATCAAACGACGGCTAATGCTGCGATTACCAGCTTTATTGAAAACAGAGTAATAATCGGGAATTGTGATTCAGTCATTGTGACCCGGGGCGATAAGAAAACAAAAATAGAATATGTCAACTTGGGGCCCAGTCAGGTTGGCAATTGCTCTGCAATTGGTAATTTCATGATGTTACACAGTCTGATAAATTCATACACATCCCCAGGTAATATCAAAGTCGGCTTTGTTGGCTCAAGACAGGAAAGAAAAGGACTGCTGAATGCTTTTTTTGAAAGCAAGTGTGAATTTGATCACCAAAGCAACTTTATGATTATAGACAACACTCTTTTGGATAAAGAAGTTAATAGTTCAAATGCAGCGCTCCATCTGATACAAAAAACCGGTTTGAATAAAAAAAGAGCCGAACTGGAAAAGACTAAATCGCTATCAGGCACAGTCCTGAAACTCATTGAGCATTCAATTTCTTTCCTCAGATCTGAATCTGATATTCATATTATGAATGATGTGTGTCTGACATTAAAAATGAGCCGCTGGACATTAAATGATAAATTAAAAAACGAAAACACCTCTTTTACTGATCTGCTCAAGTCGGTCAGGCTTAAAATAGCCTGTTCGTTACTGGTGGAAACCAATAAGAGCATACAGGAGATCAGCGAACTGGTCTGTTTTTCTTCTCAATCGGTATTTTCGCGTTTTTTCAAATTAAATCTGAACATGTCGCCTCTGGTTTATAGGAACAAGAATTTAAGTAACGCCATCAAGTAGCCCGGCCTGCAAAGTGAACTATATTTTAAAGAGTTCATCATCCGCTCACCTCTCAACTATGGTTCAGTCCATAACGCTGATATCGCTTGCAGGAGGTCTCACAATGAAGTCCATTTTTTCTATTCCACTGTTATTTCTGCTGTTTTCTCCCGTAGTGAATGCAGTGCCGGAGGGGCCGTCAAACCGACACGCCGAGTTTATTGCGCTGAAAGGTGCTGAAGCCTCAAATTTCAAAGTTCCCGATACTTCCCGTCTGATGCGAACCCTGGATCTGAAGAAGGCCAACGCGATATCTAAACGATACCAGCAATGGCTGGGTGACGCCGAAGTGCTGGGAGGGCAGCTGACGGTCTTGACTACTCCGGCCGGTGAGACAGTGGCTGTGATTGGTGCGCATTATCCGGGCCTGATGTCGACGAATGACATCAAGATTAATGATAAAGCCGCTCAGGCTGTTGCTGTCAAAAACATTGGCAATGCAGGTAAATGGTCAACTAAATTGATGATCAACCCGGCTGATGGCCGCTATTTCTATAACGTAGAAAATCAGCGTGCGGATAGCCGCTGGTTTTACTGGATTGACGCAACAAATGGATCAGTTGTAAACGCGTATGATGGCCTGACCACTGGCTCGGGTATTGGCGTGGATGGCAATATCAAGAGCCTGCTGGATACAACCTGGACTGGTTCGCAGTATCAGATGATTTCGGCCGATGGTCGTCAGAAAACCTATGACGCCAAAAATAAAAGCATCCTACCCGGCATTCTCGCGGTTGATAGTGATGATAACTGGAACCTTCCTGGTACAACCTCTCCCGGGCAACCCGCATTGGTCGATGCACATTTCTTTGCCAACGTGACCGACGACTATTACCTGAACACTCACTACTTCAACTGGACGGATAATTACAAACAAGGAATGGTTTCATCCGCGCATGTAAAACGGAATTACAACAATGCCTATTGGAATGGAACGCAGATGGCCTATGGTGATGGCGATGGCATCAACTTCATTAATTTCTCCGGTGATCTGGATGTGGTTGCGCATGAGTTAACACACGGTGTGACCGAAGCCACGAGTAACCTGATTTATCAGAATGAATCCGGCGCTTTAAATGAAGCTTTTTCCGATATTATGGGAACGAATACAGAGTTTTATTTTAAGACTGGTAACTGGACCATCGGTGAAGATATTACCCCAGGTGATAACGGCATCCGTAATATGGAGGATCCAACGGAAGATGGTTATCCGGATAATTATGCGGATCGGTATACCGGAACATCGGATAACGGTGGCGTGCATATCAACAGCAGCATCGTCAATCATTGGTATTATCTGCTGGCCACGGAAAAAGGCGGGATTGGTCTAAACGCAGCGGAGCAGATCGCATTTAAAGGCTTCACCTCTTTGAATGCTACCGCAGATTTTTGTGATGCCCGCGCTGCAACCATAGCCATGGCAAAAACAGGAGAAGATGATAATGTTGCTGCCGCCTGGGATCTGGTGGGTGTTACCGAGACTTTATGTGGTGCCGGAGGTGACACTGGCAGCGGTGATGCGCCGATAATTTCGGATGTGAGCAGCACCAAGCTAAAAGGTCTGCAGTTCCGGATTTCCTGGACTACCAATGAGCCGGCTACGACAGCGGTGACATTCACCTGTTGCGGAACGTATGTGAAAAATGAACTGGTCACCAGCCATTCCTATACCTTCAGCGGGACTAAAGGTGCTGTTTATACTTATTCTGTCAGCTCCACTGATGCGGATAATAATACGACAACCTCCGATTGGTATACGCATCAAAACTGAGTTCGTCGGATAATATCTGAAACCCCGCCAGGTTATAGTCCGGCCTGACGGGGTGACAGAATAAGCCAAAGATATAAATTTAAATTATGATTCAGATATAAAATCGTGATTGGTCTTATATCTGAGATACCTTCATTATCCTTTCCAACGCAGCAGATAGCGCACAACCGCCTCTGTCTGTGAATCAAACCCGATGGCGACACTGAAAGGATAATACTCATGAGCAATATCGTATGGCCAAAAGGCTATATTCCTGGTTTCACCGATAACTACGTTTCTAACGAAATCACTCTGGCAGGCATCAATGCCGCTGATGTATGGGCTTCACTGATTGATACCACCTTATGGCCGCAGTACTACAGCAATGCTTCTGACATCCGTTTTTACAACATTCCCGGCCCTGTTCTGACTGAGAATGCCCGTTTCCGTTTCACGACCTTTGGTTTTCTGGTGGAAGCCGAAGTGGTGGAATTTGTGCCGCCGGTTGACGGTCAGCCAGCCCGCATTGCCTGGCATGGCTGGGTGGAAGGCAATACACCGGAAGAACGTCTGGATGTGCATCATGCATGGTTGTTTGAAGATCTGTCCGACAACCGGGTCCGCATCCTGACACAGGAAACCCAGAACGGCGGACCAGCAAAAGCACTGGCCAGCGATCCGAAAGAACCGATGCTGAATGCGCATCAGGAATGGATCCGCGGTTTAGGGAAAATGGCGCTGACAAGGAATTACATGTCTTGAATCATGTGCCGATCAAAGATATAAATCTAATAACCATTCTTTAAATAATATATAAGTATGCGTGATATCAGGGCGCTTGATCTTAACCTGTTAAAAACACTGGACGCATTACTTGATGAGCGGAGTGTCACCCGGGCGGCGGCACGGCTCGCCCTCACCCAGCCTGCAGTCAGTAGTATGCTGACCCGGTTACGGGAAAGTTTTGATGATCCGCTTTTTGTCCGTACGCAGCGAGGCATTATTCCTACGCCAAGAGCGCAGGCACTCGCTGCGCCGGTTAAACGGTTACTCGAAGAAATAAATCAGTTGCTGCAGTCTGAATCGTTCGAACCTGCGACGGCGACGAATACCTTTACCATTGCCGCCACCGATTATGCTTTGCAGGCGATCATCGTCCCGTTTATGACGCGGCTGCGGCAGCATGCACCTTATGTTCGTCTGTCGGTCAGAACCATCGAAGATGAGCGGATACAAACCCAGCTGGAAACCGGTCAGGTCGATATTGCCCTGATGACACCGGAAACCACGCCACCTGATTTACACGCCCGTCGGTTGTTTGATGAACGGTATGTCTGTACTTTCCGCAAAGATCATCCGGTGATGCAATTACCGCTGACACTGGATCAGTTCTGTACGGCCAATCATGCTATTGTTTCCTATCTAGGTGGCGCTTTTCGCGGCGCGACTGACGTCGCACTTGAAAAGATGGGACGCGCCCGCAATGTCACACTGTCCATCTCCAGCTTTCTGGTACTGACGGAAATACTGCGGACCAGCGATCTGATTGCGGTCGTGCCGGAAAAACTGGTTCAGCATCAGGCCGACCTTTGTGTGACCGAACCGCCGCTGGCGATCCCGGGGTTTACCAAAGTGGCGGCCTGGCATGAACGAACCCACCATGACCCGGCGCATCAGTGGCTCCGGGCTTTATTATTTGACTTGGATAGCTATGTTTAACCGACTGGATTATCTGAAAATTTTCTGTGCTGCGGCACAACAGCGCACATTTCGCGATGCGGCTCTCAAGCTGAATGTTTCCCCGCAGGTTGTTACCCGGTGCATCAAAGAGCTGGAATCCGAGCTTGGAGAAATTCTGTTTGTCAGAAGCACGCGGAATATCAAAATCACGACCTTCGGCGAGCAGTTTTTCGAAAAGGCCAAATCGGCCCTGACGGTGCTGGATGATGTTTTTCACAACACGCCTCATGAGAACCTGCCGGTTAAAATTACGGCGCCGCCCTCCTATGCAAAACAGTTCCTGATCCCTGTTCTGGCAAAGATCTCGCGGGAGTATCCTGAGATTCAGTTTGATTTGCGTCTGACCAATCAGATAGCGGATGTGGTGGAAGATAAAATCGATATCGGGATCCGGGCCGGACGCCCTATCACGGACAACCGTTTTGTTGCCCGTCAGGTGTGTAAGGTTAATCATGTTGTAGTTGGTACGCCTGAGCTGATTGCTCGCGTTGGCAAACCGACGTGTATTGAAGATCTGCAGCATCTGCCCGTGACGACCATGTTCGATAACAACCGGAATCAGCCCTGGGAATGGTTTTTCAAAGAAAATCAGAGTTTCAGGCCGGAAGCGCCGGTGCTCATCAGTGATGATGCGGATGCGGAACTTGAAGCGGTTCTGAGCGGTATTGGGTTTGGTCAGATTTCGGTGTCAGTTGCGGCAGCCTACATTCAGCGAGGTGTGCTTGTGCCGGTGTTAACCGAGTTTGAATTGCTAGATGAATGGGATGTATACATTTACCGCCCGCAAAGCGGCCCTGTACCATCCCGGGTCCGGATCATCTTCGATGCTCTGGTTCAGCATTTTCAGGATCCGGACTTCTTTCCGGTGCGGATTCCGGAAACCGCAGTCTGAATCAGTCTGCCGTCAACCGAACCACAAATGAGGCAATGCCAGCGACGGTTGCCAATGCCGTCACCGCCACCCAGCCATAGCTCGCATAGCCATGGCTGGCAATAAATCCGCCCAGCGACATCCCGATAAAGACGCTCACAACCAGTACAGCATTCAACCGGCTTAACGCGGACGGATCGACCTGATATATCAACGTCTGATGCGCAATAAATGTCGCCTGAACCCCGATATCAAATAACACGGTCATCACGACCATCACGGCCAGTTGTTCCGGCACCGTCGCCCCGGTGAAGTTCATCAGCAGCATGATCAGAAAAGAGATGGCAACCAATGACGTACCAAATAAAGTCACTTTACGGGCACCCAGCTGGTCGGCGTATTTACCGAATAGCGGTGCCATGAACGCGCCAATCGCGCCGGCGATCCCGAACAAACCGGCGGCGGTACTGCCCAGATGAAACGGTGCCTGATACAGCATCACCGCCAGTGTCGACCAGAATGCGCTGAAAGCGACTCCAAGCAGCCCTTGCGCCAGCGCGGCACGCTGTAATACCCGAGATCGGAACAGCAAACGGAACAGAGAAAAAATGAGCTCATGGTATGGCAGTGTCACCATAGGCTGGAACACGGGTAAAACGGCGCGCAGCATAAACGTGATACACACCATGCAGACAGCGGCAATCAGGAAGATGGATTGCCAGCCCAGCCATTCGGCCAGAAAACCGCTGGCCACGCGTGACAGCAGAACACCAATCAGAAGACCCGCCAGAACTTTACCGACATTTTTCCCCCGCTGATCAGGTTCTGACAGTGCAGCCGTCGTGGGGATCATGTCCTGCGCCAGTGTTGCCAGCAACCCGATAGCCAGACTGGTCATATAAAGCATCGAAATCGAATCCGCGAATGCGGTAATGAGCAGAGCCCCGCTTAACAACACGCCTTTGACGGTGATCAACCCGCGACGATCAACACAGTCACCTAATGGCGTCAGCAATAACATGCCACAGGCATAGCCCAGTTGCGTCACGGTGGGCAGATAACCCACCTGTTCACTACTCACATTCAGTTGTGACATCAGCAGCCCTAACAGAGGCTGGCAATAATACATGGATGCTACTGCCAGCCCGGATGTTATCGCCAGTAATACGGTTCTGGCGGGTGTCAGAGTATGGCTTGATAACGCGTCAGCATTGCTCATAAAGAATCACTAAAAAGATAGAAAAGACAGCCTATTATTCCCGATACAGCAAGAAAGGGTTATTCAGATTTTTGATCTTTATAATTCCTGCAGCAGGAATAAATACTCAGATAATAGCGGATTATTCCGATGCCTGTATGCAGCTCTGATAAGCCCTGCCGACCTGTGTCCGGAGATAATCAGCCGTCACCTCTGCCCGGCAGGAAAGTGGCCATTCTGCCCGGTGGATAAGCCAGAGCTGATCCACTACCGAAACGCCGCAATCCATTACCGCGATCTCTTCTTGCCGGGAAAATGCCTGCCGGGCATAACAAGGCAGCACGGTAAACCCTAATCCGCGTGCTACCGGCTCAAGCAATAACCCAACCTGATTACAATATCCTTTCACCGGTACAGAGCGGATACCCGCATTACCGGGAAAACGACGGCTGAATAAACGGGTGGCCATCGCCTGCCCGTCCGGATGATCAATAAATCCAAGATCCATCAGATCAGCCCATGTGCAGAGCTTATGATCTGCCGGCGCAACCAGCTCCAGCGTTTCCTCTGCAAACGGGGTGGCCATAATTCGGGGGTCGTCCGGTTTAAATGTCAGTATCCCCAACTCATACTGATTATTCAGCACCGCCTCCAGCACTTCGGCATCAGGTGCAAAACGATGACGAACCGATAAACCCGGATGCTGTATCTGCCACTCCAGCAGCATAGGATAAATCAGCAAACCGATACTGCCGGGTGTGATAATACGGATTTCGCCATGTTCGGCATCCGTTTCTGTCAGCCTGAGCGTCAGCCGGTTACTCGCCTGCTCCATCTCCAGCGCGTAATCCAGCAATGCCTGACCAGCCGGCGTGATGTCAAGCTGACGCCCTTTTCTGACAAATAAAGCACCAAACTCGCTCTCCAGATGCCGTAAATGCTGACTCACCGCAGCCTGTGTCAGACCGAGCCGGTCTGCTGTCTTTGTGAAATGACGCAATTCAGCCAGGACCGAGAATGTCCTTAACCATTGGGGATTAATCATAAGAAACTCTTATCAAATGCATAATGGTTGGATAGTTTTCATTATTAATAGTCTAGCATACGCTTACACCATTAAGCATCGTTAGAGATTGATAGATGATAAATGACGGAATGAATCCCGGTTTCTGCCGGGCATGGATTCAGACATAACAGAGAGAACACAATGTCAGCACTATTTTCACCGTTCCAATTAAAAGATGTGACACTCCGTAACCGCATTGCCATTCCGCCTATGTGCCAATACAAAGCGGTGGATGGGATGATCAACGAATGGCACGAAGTCCATTACACCAGCCTAGGCAGAGGCGGTGCCGGACTGGTCATTGTTGAAGCAACCGCCGTGTCACCGGAAGGACGGATCACGCCGCATTGTGCCGGCATCTGGAATGATGAACAGGCCGCAGCGCTGGCGCGGGTTGCCCGTAGCATCAAGGCCGGTGGCGCCGTACCGGGGATCCAGATCGCCCATGCGGGCCGTAAAGCCAGTGCCAATATCCCATGGGAAGGTGACGACCATATTATGGACAATGCCCGTGGCTGGGAAACCATCGCCCCTTCCGCGGTTGCCTTTGGGGCAAATCTGCCTAAAGTGCCGAAAGCGATGAGCATTGACGACATTAACCGGGTAAAAAATGACTTTGTTAATGCCGCCCGCCGAGCGCGTGATGCCGGATTTGAATGGCTGGAATTGCATTTTGCGCACGGTTATCTGGCGCAGAGCTTCTTCTCTGTGCATGCCAACCAGCGTACGGATCAGTACGGCGGTGATTTTGCCGGCCGCAGCCGTTTCCTGCTGGAAACACTGGCGGCGGTGCGAGAAGTCTGGCCGGAAAATCTGCCGCTCACGGCCCGTTTTGGTGTCATCGAATATGATGGCCGGGATGAAGAAACACTGGCAGAGTCCATTGAGCTGACCAAACTGTTCCGCAATAACGGCTTGGATATGCTCAATGTCAGTGTCGGCTTCTCAACGCCGGATGCCAAGATCCCATGGGGATCGGCATTCCTGGCACCGGTGGCCCAGCGTGTGCGTCAGGAGGCCAATCTGCCGGTGGCTTCATCCTGGGGAATTGATGACCCGGTTGTTGCCAACAAAACCGTCGAAGACGGACAACTGGATCTGGTGATGATTGGCCGGGTGCATCTGGCCAATCCAAACTGGCCTTATCAGGCTGCACAGGCGCTGAAAGTAGAACGTCCGTCGTGGGTACTGCCCGCCCCTTATGCGCACTGGCTCGAACGTTATAAGCGCTGAACGTTTTTCAGATGCCATAAAGTAAAAATGAATGAGCTCCGTATTATTGGAGCTCATTATCTCTTGGCAAAACGCCCCCGCTAATTGTTTCTGGGGCCATCTTCTATTGATGTGATCACCCCATCGACCACAGTGACCAGTCCGAGCAGCCGGTCCTTCCCCATATCAATGGTCAGCGTTTCCTTGATAACCGCAGTTCTGAACCCGTATTCATCTAATACGATGATTTCCTTGCTGGTACCGGTGATAGGTTCCCCGCATTTCATCACTAATTCGAACTTGGTATCACCGACCGAAATCAGTGAATTGCCACAGCGTAATGTACTATCTGCCGAGGCGGTGGCAGAAACAATCAACGTGGCTAAAGCCAGTAATTTCGGGTTCATACAAATCTCGATTGCATCTGTCATACACCCTCTATTTATACTCCATAATTCACTTCATTCATATGCAGAACATCCGGATCGGCGACCTGTTTTTTGCTGCGGGGTATTACCCTCATTCCTGTCAGAGCGACTCCATCATGCCATCCTGTTCAGGCACCTCTTTTTTCAGGTATGCCTCTGCACTCAAGCCCAGTAACTCCTGGACGGTCGAAGCAATCGTGATCGAGGACACCGTACCGACCAATACCCCGATAAACAGAATAAAAGAGAACGAAAACAATGCTTCGCCACCAAATAGCAGCAATGCGCTCACGGTGAATAAGGTTGTTCCCGAGGTGATCAGTGTCCGGCTGAAAGTAGCCCGTATCGCCCTATTGGAACATTGGTAAATATTTCCGGCTGACGGACTTCGCAGCAGATCGCGTAAGCGATCGGAAATTACAATGCTGTCATTCAGAGAATAACCAATTACTGCCATTAATCCGGCGATCACATTGAGATCGAATTCGATCTGCATAAATGACAATACCCCCAGGGCGATCACCGCATCGTGCAATACGGAGAGCAGCACCCCCACGGCTTGGCGCCATTCAAAACGAAACGCCAGATATACCGAAATGGCAATGGATGCCGCCAGCAGCGCCAGTAGTCCCTGCTCAAACAATTCGGCTCCGACCTGTGGCCCGATAATGGTGGTTTTACTCAATTCAACCGGCAGATTCAGATCCTGACTGATTTGCTGCACCAGTTCGGTCGCCACAAACCCTCTGTCCTGCGGCTGCAGTTTGACCAGCCAGTCGCCTGGTACGCCGTTATACTGCAGCTGAATGTGGTCCGCCAATGATGGATCCAGTAACGCATTCAGTTCCACTGCGGTTTTTAGGGTTTGGATCTTGAGTTCCAGCAATACCCCGCCGGTAAAATCCAGCCCAAGGTGCAGGCCATAAATTGAAAGAATAATGGCGGACGATAAGGTCAGAACGATAGAAAGCATCAGCCCGGCGTATCGGTAATGGGTCAGTGTTAATACACGGAAAAGATTCATCATGTTATACCCGCAGCAATTTGAGGGAACTTCTTCCCCAGATAGGATTGATGATGGCTCTGGTTCCCCAGACACCGGTCACCATGCTCGAGATGAGACCCAGGATCAGCGTAATGGCAAAGCCTTGCAGTGGTCCGGAGCCGATGCTGTAAAGCACGACAGCACTGATCAGCGTGGTGATGTTGGCGTCAAAAATGGTGACAAACGCCGAGCGGTAGCCAAAGTCGATCGCATTGGCCAGCGAGCCGCCTTCGCGTAAACGATCCTTTATCCGCTCAAAGATCAGGACATTGGTATCGACCGCCATACCCACGGTGAGCACCAGTCCGGCGATACCGGGTAACGTCAGCACGGCGCCCGGCAAGAGCGCCAGCAAACCGACCTGCATCAGCAAATTGGTGACCAGCCCGGCAATCGCCACCCAGCCAAAACGGCGGTACCAGATCAACATGAACAGCATCATGCCGGCCATGCCAAATGCCAATGCGGTGAAACCGGCTTTGATGTTTTCCGTCCCCAGGGTCGGCCCTATTGAACGTTCTTCCAGTATTTTCAGTGGCGCCGTCAGTGCACCAGCCCGCAATAACATGGACAGTTCCTGCGCTTCTGCCAGATTATCAAGCCCCGTGATCCGGAACTGATTGCCTAATGTTGTCTGAATCGTGGCGACGTTAATCACCTGGCTATTGGCTTTGAGCGAACCATCCGGCGCATTTTTATATTCGGTAAACACCGTCGACATGGCCTGACCGACATTGTTCCGGCTAAACCAGTTCATTTTGTCGCCACCGGTTTTATCCAGCACAATACTGACTTGCGGACGACCCATTTCATCGGAGCCTGCTCGTGCATCCACGATATGTTCCCCGCTGAGCACGGGTTCCCGCATCATGCTGATGGTTCGGTCCGATTTATCCTGAAGTGTGTAACTGCCTCTGTCGCTGACCTGATAAAAAGCCAGCGACGCGGTGGCACCAATCACATCTTTTGCCTGTTTCGGGTTATGCACCCCGGGCAACTCGATGCGGATGCCATTCTGTCCCTGACGTTGCACAGACGCTTCCACGATGCCGAGTTCATTGATTCGTTTTTTCAGAATGGAAAGGTTCTGCGTCACCCCGTTATTGATCAGGGTATTGCGCTCGGTTTCATTTAATCTGAGCACAATCCGGTTATCCTCACGCTGAGAAAGCCAGGTGTTGGTTTGTCCTGCTGTTTCCTGGCGTATTATTTTTAGCCAGGGCGCCATTTCCTGTTCCGCCGGTAAGGTAATGACCACCTCATCATTACCTGTCGCTATGGTACTTCCCCGCAGTTTTTCCTTTTTAAACTGCGGGCGTAAGGTATCGGCAAAATTACGGATATGACTCTGGATAATGAAGTCGGTATCCACGCCCATCAGTAGCTGCGATCCCCCTCTGAGATCGAGCCCTAACCGGATCGGTGCTGCACCCAGCGATTGCATCCAGGCCGGAGAATCGGAGAAGTATTCCAGCGTCAGCGCACTGCTGTCATAGCCATTAAGTTCCAATAGCTGTTTAGCACGCTGCTGATCGGTTTGTGAAGAAAAAACCAGTAATGTTTTTTCCCCGGACTGGATCACGGTATCGGGAGATACCTGATTGTCCTGCAGAATGGTTTTATCTTTCCCGCCCCATGCCTGCGCGTAATGTAAGCCCAGCGCCGGTCTTTCCCCGAAAAAGGTAGGCAGTGAATAAAAACTGAATGTAATAAATATCAAGGCAAGAATGGCGTATTGCCACTTGCTCATCCGGTTTCTGATGAAACCTGTATTTTTCTTCATCATGGTCTGATTCATATTCAAAAATGAAATAATCGCTACGCCGGAAAAAATCAGGCATAGATCGGTAAATAGACTTTGGGTGAGAAAAAATCAGTTTCCGGAATGAGAAAAACGGAATTGGAGGTGTTTAGGATTCCAGTAATTTGCCGGGAAGCGGGCAAATGCACCTGAGCTGGATTGATGGCGTAACGGGAGAATCAGCCATATCAACCCGGCAAGGAACAGCGCAAGCACGTCCCCGCCCCAGGTTTTGATTAAATCAAAGAGAACCGGATCAGATGTGTCATCGTCATCGCTGACCACGGAAGACAGACGTAATCTTAACTGCTGATTACTGGCGATGAACTTAAAAGAATCGCCGTTTTCCAAAAGCTGTTGCGACGCCGAATGAGAGACAGATGAAGACAACTCAATTTTAGCCGGATAAAACGCATGGGCACACAACGTCAGTCCGAGGACGAACGCGATGATGAACCACTTGAGTTTATCCATTAAGTACACGCAGTTACCTTTAAGTTGAGAACTTTGAAAGTATCATGGGTACACCACCCCGTCAAATCAGCCACTGTAACGGAGCGTAGAAATATCTTATTGATTTTTATGCTGTGCCCGGAAAGTCATCGGGCTGACCGATACATGCGATTTAAAGAAGCGGCTGAATACACTTTGCGATGAAAAGCCCATGTAATCGCCGATTTCCTGTATCGAATAGGCGGATTCTGTTAATAACCGGCACGATTCCTTCACTTTCACATCTTTTAGCAGTGACAAGAATGATTCGCTTTCATTCTGTAATCGTCTGTTCAGCGTCCATCTGCTGATATTTAACGTGTTACAGATGTGATCGAGCACGCCATGGTCGTTAGTATATTGTTCTTCAGAAATGGACTTTTTAATCATTTCTTTTATTAATGAGGAGAATCTGTCGGTCAACTCCAGTTCAGAACATATTTCATTTAACCGGTTTTCCTGCAAAATATGTAAAGTAGGGTTATATATACCCGATGAGATGCTGATATCCGCATATTTAAAACAGATATAATTGCTTTCCTGCCCCCACTGACATTTAGTCTTGAAGAAATCATCCAGCAGAAATGATTTTGACCTTGGTTTTCCTATAAATCCGATCTCGACACTCAAATCATGCTGATAGCTTTTCGCTATACTGTAGATCATGATAAAATTATGTATTGCCTGCGTAGCTCCAAGTTGTTCCGGCCCCATATTAATATATTCAAACCTTGTTTTATTAAAGCTTTCCGTTTTCAGAATATTATCGCAATTGCCTATAATCACCCGATATCGCATGAAAATATCAAGTGCATTTTCTGCTGTTTCTTCATTCAGACAAATACTGATAAAGTCGGGAAAATTCCGAAAGGACCGTTCTATCACCTTTTCCAGAAATATTTCATTAATCGGCTCTATATATTGATTGGCTTTCAACATGAAACGGTAATGTTTACTTTCCGGAATACGGCCGTTCAATTTTTCTATTTCGTAATCGGATACACCGCAATAATCAATAATCGGTTTTGGATTAATACCATCAGCTTTTAATCGATTAAGCACATTTCGCATGATGATATTTGAAACGCTTCTGGTCATATCCTCACCCCAACTATTCAGTATTCCGGTTCATTCATGGGATGGAGTATATGAATCATATTATGTTCAGACATGTAACGAAGTGTAAATGTCATGTCGGCTTCACATAATCTTAACAGTGCCCCCGGATGCAAAATCCTTGCACCCGATCGCCAATTAATTCGGTAAGTATGCGGTTATTTTGATGGCTGGATGAGTTCAGCTTTGGCAGATAACTCGTCACACGGTATTTGATAAGAATTAAAGCATGCTGAATCGATTAAAGGAATAAGACATGAGTGATTTCAAACCAAGATTGAAAATTGTCTCCATGGCGGTGCTGGTTGCGATGGCGGGAATAACCGCCTGTAATGACGACTCTTCTGACAAAACAGCAACAACCGTAAAAGACGATAACTATTACAAATCATTGGCCGAGAGCATGGTCGCCCAGATGACCACCAGTGAGAAACTGGACATTGCTTCCGGTCCGGGCATGGGTGGCACACCGATCAATCTTGAGAATGATGTATCCGGCGTTGCTGGTTATATTAACGGGGTTAAAAACGACAAACTGGATATTCCGGCGATTAAACTAGCGGATGGCCCGGCCGGATTACGTATTTCAGGCACTCGCGACGGGGATAGCGGTACTTATTATGCGACTGCCTGGCCAATCGGTTCTCTGTTAGCGTCTACCTGGGATACCGGACTGATCGAGCAGGTCGGTAAAGCCGTCGGTGAAGAAATCAAAGAATACGGTGTTGATATTCTGCTGGCGCCGGGTATGAATATTCAGCGTAACCCGCTGAACGGTCGTAACTTTGAATATTATTCCGAAGACCCGCTAGTGACCGGCAGAATCGGCGCGGCCATGGTGAACGGCGTTGAATCAAACGGGGTTGGCACCACTATCAAACACTATTTTGGTAATAACTCCGAAACTAACCGTAACGCTATCAATTCTATCGGCGAGCCCCGCACCTTCCGTGAAATCTATCTGCGCGGTTTCCAGATCGCCGTGGATGAAGCACAGCCGTGGGCCGTGATGACCTCTTACAACAAGGCGAATGGTACGTATGTTAACCAGCGCCGCGATACCGTTACCAGCATCCTGCGTGATGAATGGGGCTTCTCCGGTCTGGTGATGTCCGACTGGTTTGCAGGTAATGTGCGCAATGATGCCAGCTCTGCCGCCGCGCAGCTGAATGCCGGTAATGATCTGATCGAACCGGGCGGACAGAAAGATAACCTGCAGGCATCCATGGACAGTGGTGATTTAACCGAAGCACAACTGAACGAAAACGTGGTTCATATTCTGACGCAGGTGCAGAAATCCCCTTCTTACAATCATTATGTCTTTTCAAATAACCCGGATCTGAATGCCCATGCGGTGCTGGCAAGAACCGCTGCCACAGAAGGTATGGTGTTATTGCGAAATGAATCTGCCCTGCCGATTGCCGCCGCTTCTCAAAAAGTGGCCTCTTTTGGTGTGAACCAGATTGCGACCTACAAAGGCGGTACCGGCAGTGGTGACGTCAACGCCGCCTATACCGTTTCCATTGCGCAGGGTCTGGCGAATAAATTTACGGTCAACACGGATCTGGAGACCTATTACAGCGAGTTTTATGAGGCAAACAAGGTCTATCATGCCGGTCAGTTCGGTGCGGCTGGCTACTACACCTGTGATGAGGCATCTGTGACTGATAATCAGGCGCTGACTGATCTGATCACTGCGTCTGCGCTCAGTGAAGATGTGGCGGTTATCAATATCGGTCGTCAGGCCGGTGAAGGTGCCGACCGTACTTCCACCGAAGGTGATTATCTGCTGAGTGCGAACGAAGCGGCGTTAATTGCGAAAGTCGCGGCTGCGTTCCATGCACAAGATAAAAAAGTGGTGGTGGTGCTGAACGTCAACGGCGTCATTGATACCAGTTCATGGAAAAACGAAGTGGATGGCATCCTGTTAGCCTATATGGGTGGTCAGGACACAGGTAACGCGATTGCCGATGTTCTGTCCGGCGACGTGAATCCGAGCGGTAAACTGGCGCAAACCTTCCCGGCCAGCTATGGTGACGTACCGTCATCAGCAACCTTCCCAGGTGTTGATACGGATGGTGATGGCAAACCAAACGATATCTACTACAACGAAGGTATCTACGTAGGTTATCGCTATTACAGCAGCTTTGCGAAAGCTGTTTCCTATCCGTTCGGATATGGTTTGTCCTACACCGATTTCAGTTATGCCAATGCGGCTGTTACTGACAATACATTGGATGCCAAAGGTGCGTCAGGCAGCGTAACGCTGACAGCTACGATTACCAACAGCGGCAGTATTGCCGGTAAGGAAGCTGCTCAGGTTTATATTTCAGCGCCGGAAGTGAAACTGAAAAAACCAACCATCGAGCTGAAAGCCTTTGCCAAAACCAGTGAGCTGAGCGCCGGTTCTGCTGAAAAACTGACGTTCAATATCCCTGCCAAGATCCTGGCAAGCTTTGATCCATCTACCAATGCGTGGATTGTAGAACCCGGTACCTATAAAGCCTACGTCAGCCCATCGTCTGATGTATCTGATGTAGCGCCGGTCACCTTCACGGTAGCAAAAGAGATCCGTGTCAGCAGTACCACCGCAGGCGCCCTGGCCCTGCCGGATGGCGTGGATGCGGCATCGTTCACGACTGTATCGGAAGACTAGGTCAACCAGGTAAACAAAGACGGGTCCGGAAGGGCCCGTTTTGTGTTCTATCCCTTGAGGAGATCTATGCAAAAAATTGTTGACCTTGATCATTCTCAATTGAGAAATTCGTTGCTTCTATCCATATGCTCACCTACCTTATATCTTTAAGACGCACTCAAGTCTTACTCTCACCGATTATCATAGAATGCGTCATGCGGTAGCTTTTATTTCATAAAATCCAACAATTTACATTCTAAATGTTATGAAAAGGATTTCAGATGATGCCACCAGAAGATCGCCTAGCCTTATACAAAAACGCAATCAGGAAGATGAAAGACGGTGATTTTCTTATCTCTTTCCCTGCCTCCACCACTGATAGCCATTTACGTGATTTTGAAAATGACCTGATAGAGCTTAGCGCGTGGATTGATCAACGGTTTCGAGAGATCAATAAGCTTCATGAAATATCCACCGAGATCAGCAATGGCAGTCTCCTCTCTGACGTTATTGACCGGATCTATCATGCCTTCCAGGATCTGATACCTTATGACCGAATCGGATGTGCGCTGATATCCGATGATGGTAATGAGGTCATCACGCATTGGGTAAAAACCAATTATCAAGAAAACATCCAGCTTCCACGCGGATTCACAGCCCCACTGATTGGCAGTAGTCTGGATCTCATCGCCCAAACAAAGCAGCCCAGAATCCTGAACGATTTGGAGGAATATCTGGGTGATCATCCCCAATCAAACTCAACCAGATTGATGATCGCTGAGGGGACACAATCAAGCCTGACCTGTCCTTTGGTCGCTAACGAAAAAACCATTGGATTTATTTTCTTCTCCAGCCAGGAAAAGAATACCTATCGTGATATACATCAGAAAATATTTGTTTATATCGCTCAGCAAGTGTCGCTTCTTATTGAGAGAAGTCGACTTTATCAGCAAGTATATGAGCTCAACCATCGGCTGGCCGAAGCAACGGCTTTACTCAGGGAACAGGCCTGTCGTGACGTGTTGACCGGTGTTTATCACCGCGGAATTATCATGGAGTTCCTGGGGAAAAATCTACATGCCGGTGTTCGTAAGAAAACGCCTGTATCAGTGATCATGGTCGATGTAGATAACTTCAAGGCTATTAATGATATATATGGTCATATTGTGAGCGACGCTGTTCTGCAGCAGGTTGCTAAAACAATAGTCCATCATCTCCGGAAATATGACAACGTCGGTCGGTACGATAGAAAAGAGTTTCTGATTGTTTTAGATGATACCGATGCTACCGGCGCGATGATTGTAGCGGAGCGTATTCGTCGAGCCATCTCAAAACTTAAACTTGGTTCCGTGGATGAGTCGTTTTCTGTAACAGTGAGTATGGGTATATCCACTGCAGATAACGTCACATCAATAAAAAAGGAAGAATCACTGTTATCAGAGGCAGACAAAGCGCTATATCACGCAAGAGAAAAAGGCAAAAACCAAGTGGTTATAGCCTGACAAGAGATTCCATATCCAGTCATTCATTTCTTGAATATCTTTTTGGGGATCAACAAAGCGGAATAAATACCATCGAACTATACTTGTTACGAGACAAGTCACCATGGTGGAGGCAAGTTATGGAACTACACAACAAAGCTGGCGATGTTACTAAGTTAGCTGATGACCTGACTTTGGAAGAAGTGGAAGAAATGGGATTTACGATTGATCTGTGCGATACCAAATTTGATCCAAATGAACACTGGGTGGCGAACGAAGACGACCAAGTGCATCAAGAAAAGAAAAGTCGCTCTGGGTCAAACCAGAAATGATTTGTGTGATTCATAGACATCCTTTCAACTAGACTGGATGTCTATGAACACAGAAATTCATCCCACATGCTGAAATCTATACCCAATTACAGCTTCGTAAGCCTTCAACACGCTCGAATTCTTTCAGATTATTACTCACCAGAATTAGCGCTTCACTACGGGCATGCGCGGCAATATGCAGATCATTCACCCCGATGATGGTGCCTTTTTTCTCTAAATCAGCACGGATCTCGCCATAATGCGAGGCAGCTTTTTCACCATAACTCAGCACCTCAAGGCGAGAGATGAAGTCTTCAACGATAGTCAGATTGCGTGCACGCTGCTCACTTTTCTCCGCGCCGTGATAAAGCTCAGCCATCGTGATTGATGAGATACAAAGCGCCCCCGCATTCTCATTAAATTTTGCCAGCGCCTCTAAAGGTCTGCGCTTGATGACATAGATACAGATGTTGGTATCGAGCATGTATTTCAGCATCAGAATGATTCCCGTTCTGGCTGATGCTGGGTTGCACGTTCAGTCATGAAATCATCTGACACCTGCGCATCACCCAGAAAAAAGCTATCCCAGGTGTTTTCAACTGGTGTAAGAATCCGCTCATTTCCCACAATGCGGATCACCACTTTCTTCACGTCATCAGGGAAACGAGCTTCGACCGGCAGACGCACTGCCTGTGTTTTATTTGAGACAAAGACTGAGCCATTCAACATAGCGATCTCCTGTTTACGAAATGGTGTATACCTAGAGTATATACCGCCATCAGTTACAATCAAGCCAGTTATCAGGGTGGAAGGATTGATGACGCCACCAAATTAATTTCCCCCTCCGACCGCCGCGCATATCCAGCCTTGCTATGATCATAAAGTGATATTGCTGAATCCGGAGGAAGGCCGTAATGTTGTCAGAGCAGGAAGAAAGCAGGACTTTTATCACGGAGATCGTGGAGAAATACGATCGCCAGCGGTCGGCGCTGCTCCCTATCCTCTGGGCGATTCAGGAAAAATATGGTTATGTTTCTGAATCGGCCATGCAACAGGTTGGCGATTTGCTGGGCATGCATGCCTCCGGCGTCTGGAGTGTCGCCACTTTCTACCGTTTCATTCATACCCGTCCAAAGGGCAAGTTCATTATTCGCCTGAGCCGGGACATTGCCTCCATCATGAAAGGCGCGAAAGAGATCGCGTTGCAGCTTGAAAAAGAGCTGGGCATCCGCGTTGGCGAAACCACGCCGGATGGCATGTTTTCCCTCGAGTGGACCGGTTCTATCGGCATGGATGATCAGGCGCCGGCGATGATGATCAATAACGAGGTCTTTTCTCATCTCTCGACCGAAGACATTCCCCGAATCATCCACGAATGTACCGAGGCATTTCTTGCCCATCGTCCGTTGACTGGCAAGGTCGGCGAGACATTCACCACAGCGCGGATTTATGCCAACCATACCGCCGACAGCGGTCTCCGTCAGGCCATCGCCATGAGCGCGGATGAGATCATGGCTGAAGTGTCGGCATCGGGCCTTTGCGGACGTGGCGGGGCCGGTTTTCCTACCGGTACAAAATGGAAAATGGCTGCCAACGCCAGTGGTGACACCCACTATGTGGTCTGTAATGCCGATGAAGGTGAACCGGGTACATTCAAGGACCGGTTCATCCTGACCCGGTTCGCGGATCTGGTGTTTGAGGGCATGACCATCGCCGCCAGGGCCATTGGTGCCAGCCAGGGGTTCCTCTATCTTAGGGCTGAATATGCCAAACTCCTGCCTCAGCTGGAACAGATACTGAAAGCCCGGCGTGAAGCCGGTTTGCTGGGTAATGACATTCTCGGTAGCAAGGGATTCAACTTTGAGATTCATCTTCGTCTGGGTGCTGGAGCCTATATCTGTGGAGAGGAAACCGCACTGCTCGAATCGCTGGAAGGAAAACGCGGTGAACCGCGCAGCCGGCCACCCTACCCGACGGAAATCGGTCTGCATGGCCAGCCGACCGTGGTCAACAATGTCGAAACACTGGCTACAGTCAGCGTCATTTTGGCGCGCGGGGCGGAATGGTTCTCCGGCATCGGCACGGCCAAATCGAAAGGCTTCAAACTCTTCAGTGTCTCCGGGGACTGTGCCCGGCCCGGACTTTATGAATTGCCCTGGGGCATGACGGTCGCCGGGTTGCTGACGCTTGTGGGCGGCGAAGGCGCCAAAGCCGTTCAGATCGGCGGTTATTCAGGAACTCTGCTGCCAGCGGCTGCGTTCAACCGGCAGCTGGCTTATGAGGATATTGGCGCAGGCAGTACCGTCATCATCTATGGGCCTGAGCGGGATCTTCTTGAGGTCGCGGAAAATTACCTTGAGTTCTTTGTCGATGAATCCTGCGGTCAATGTACGCCTTGTCGTGATGGCAATGGCATCCTGCTCAGTGGTATCCGGATGTTGCTTGCCGGCACCTGTACTCGTCGTCAGCTGGATGAACTGCTTAGCCTCTGCAAAACCATCCGGATGACGTCAAAATGCGGGCTGGGCCAGACCAGTCCGAAGATCCTGCTCGCGATCAATGAGTATTTCCGCAACGAGCTAACAGCCCGTCTAGCCGCACTGTCTGTTGACGGTAAAGCCGATGTAGAAAGGAACCGATAAATGGTCATGCCTGTTGATACTACCGCCGACGCCATCACGGTTACGATTGATGGTACCGAGGTCACTGTTCCTTCCGGAACGACGATTCTGGCTGCGGCCAGAAGCATCGGCGTACGGATACCGACGCTGTGTGATCATCCGGATCTCAGACCGGTTGGTATCTGCCGGATCTGCGTGGTTGAGATCGAAGGCGTGGATTGTTTGCAGACGGCCTGTACCTATCCGATCTCCCGGCCGATCAGAATAACCACTACCAGTAGTGCAATACGCACTGCCCGGCGGCATATTCTCGAAATGTTGCTTGCCACCCATTATGGCGACTGTAATACCTGCAAGCGCAATCACAACTGTGAACTGCAATCGCTGGCGGCCGAGTACGGTATTGACTGTTTCCGTTTTGGCCGGCCGGAGGCACCCCGTTATGCCATTGATGGTTCCGGTGCTTCCATCGTGCGCGATATGAACAAGTGCATCCTTTGTCGGCGCTGTGTGCGGGCCTGTAACGAACTTCAGGACGTCGGTTGCCTGACGCTCACCGGGCGCGGTGAAGACGCCAGAATCTCCACGTTCGGCGAGAACATGCTGGCCGCCGCCGTTTGCATAGAATGCGGCCAGTGCATTAACCACTGTCCGACCGGTGCGCTCAGCGAAGTCGATCAGACCGACGAGGTCTGGACCATGCTCGACGATCCGACCAAACACGTGGTGATACAAACCGCCCCGGCACCGCGGGCGTCTATCGGGGAATATTTCGGGCTGGAACCGGGCACGCCGCTCACCTTCGAGATGAATACGGCAATCAGGCGCATAGGCTTCGATGTAGTGTTCGATACGAACTTTTCCGCTGATCTGACGATTATCGAAGAAGGCACCGAATTGCTCCAGCGTCTGCATCAGTCGTTAACCGGAGAATCCCCCGCTACCCAGTTGCCCCAGCTCAGTAGCTGCTGTCCGGGCTGGATCAAATACATCGAATACTTTTATCCCGAAATGCTCCCGCTGCTGTCTACTGCCAAGAGTCCGCAACAGATGTTCGGCGCCATGATCAAGACCTACTACGCAGAGAAGAGAGGGATCGATCCGAAAAATATCGTTTCCGTGGCCCTGATGCCCTGCACAGCCAAGAAGTTTGAATGTAGCCGGCCGGAGATGACCGCGTCAGGTTTCCAGGGCGTCGATTTTGCGATTACCACCCGGGAACTGGTGAAAATGATGCGCGAATCCGGTATTGATTTACCAAAGATGCCGAAAAGCGGATTCGACGAGCCTTTTGGCGATCCTACGGGTTCGGGGGTTATTTTTGGTGCTACGGGCGGCGTGATGGAAGCCGCCCTGCGTACCGTGCTGGAACTGGTCACAGGCAAAAAGGTCGAGAGTTTCTTCGAAAATGCCGACATTATTCCGGTGCGTGGGTTCGAAGGCATTCGCCTGGCAGAACTGCCGGTGACCGAAGTCGGACCGGTGCCCGAACTGCTCAGTCATCTGTTCACCAATTTTGAATGGCTGAAAGGAGTGACCCTCCGGGTCGGTATCGCACACGGGACAGCCAACATCCACAAAGTGATGGAAGACATCAAAAACGGCGGTATCTTCAGTACCTGTCATTTCATCGAAATGATGGCCTGTCCGGGCGGGTGTCTGGGTGGTGGCGGTCAGCCGATCCCGACCAGTCCGGAGATCCGGGCCAAACGGGCCAAAGCGATCTACAGCGAAGACGCCCACTATGTAGTGCGTAAATCACACGAAAATCCGCAGGTACTTCAGATCTACCGGGAATTTTTGCCGGAAGGCCCCTGCAGTCATAAGGCGCATGCGCTGCTGCACACCCGTTATACGCCACGGGATGGATCCTCCGGCTAAGGCTATTCCGGTTCCATCCAGGTGGATTTGAAGTCAAACCAGCCCAGATTATTCAGATGGATGCCCTTGGCCTGTTCCGGCCCTTTCAGACGCATCCAGTGGTGAAACAGCGGTTGCAACCAGCCGGAACCGGTAATTCTTCTCATTAATTGTTCGGAACTGAGCGATTCGTTACGCCAGCTTCGCAACCAGTCATCCAGCAATAGCGGATCCCCACCGGAGACGGAGTGCCGGAGTAACGGCGTTCCAAGCAACCAGACGCCGACATTCCATATCTCGGGCACCGCAAAATTGACGGTGCCCAGCCAAAGATCAACCTCCGCATTGCCATTGGCCCAGTCCGTGTAATCAAGTTCCGTTATTTCCAGACGAACACCTTTTTCCGCCAGATTCTGCGCCATCAGCCGGGTCAGCATGTCATATTCCGGATGCTGTTCGTGATAGGCCAGTTTCAGCACCGGCATATCCGGTTTATGAGCAACTGCGGACTGCCCGGTGGTAACGTGTTCAGAGGTAAACGGATTTTCCGACTCGCCGGGGATCATGCAGTGAAACCAGCTGGGCAGCAGACTGCCCGTAGGTACCCAGAAATGACGGATAGACTCCACCAGCTGTTGCAGCAAACTGTGCGGGCTCAGCGTTTCCCGCAACCATCGACGCTGTTCTATGTTTTGCCAATAGGGTGATCGGCTATCACAAAGCAGGAAATATCCGCCCCGCTCCAGAAACATTTCCCGGAATTCGTCAGAGGGTTTTCCGGTAAACCCGGCTGCCAAACCGGCGGCATAATCCACATCACTGAGGCTGGAGCTGAGCCAGGTTGCGGTCTCGGCGGAGATCGCTTTCTCCTTGCGGTTTGGATCAGGAGACGGCGCGGCTGATTTCTGCGCCGCCGGTAATGACGATGACGTCAGATCCGGCCACATCAGGATCTCAACCTCATCAAGCAAGGCGCGGTAGCCAAAGTAATGATCAAACGCTTTGAGCCGTAAATGCCAGTCATCATTTTCTGCAACCAGATATGGCCCAGTCCCCACCGGCATGGAAGCAAAATCGGATCGGGCATCATGATCAGCCGGCAAGATCATGGCTTCAATATTGGTCAGCAACAGCGGAAGCCGGTTATCCGGTTCAGATAAGCGGATATTGATACTTAATGCACCCGCTTCACTGATTTGTTCAATATGGGAGAACAGCGGTAACCGGGCGCAGCGGTTTAAGGAAGCAATCACATCGGCAGCAGAAAGTGTCCGGCCGTCATGAAATTGAATTGCCGGTCGCAGATAGAAACGCCAGTGCAGCGGATCCAGCATGCGCCAGTGATGCGCCAGATCCGCCTCCACTTCCCCTTTTTCCTCATTTATGCGGGTCAATCCGCTAAAAATCTGCCGGACCAGATGCAGTTCTGAGCGTCGCAGCGGCGTGCCGGGATAGAGATTCGGCATGGTGCGGTAATAAGGCACACGCAGCACCTGGTGATCGGCCCGGATGCTATAACCCAGCTTGGCCCGCAATAACGGCGCAATGAGTTGTTTTTCCTCGCCAAGCAGATTGATTGCTTCACTGAATTGACCGGAATCCAGCAACTTGTCGGCCTTATCACTCAGCAACTGATGCTCGCTGCGCAGTAATTGCAGCATCGAGCGATGTCCCCGCCCCGGTTCTGCCTGCCAGGTTATCCAGCCCAGCGCCTGCATCTGCGTCAGTAAGTTACGCATATGCCGCCGCGTGCAGAAAAGCCGGTCCGCCAGCTCCTGCAGCGTGGTCATCACCGCCTGGGAACCGAAGTAATGGAGCAGTTTCAGATACTGCTGTTCAAGCCGACGTCCTGACATAAAAGAGGAACCAAATTAAGTAAAAATCAGCAATTTTTAATAACACCTTTTTAATCCATTATTTTCTCAACGGCAAGCATAAAAACAACCGGCGGTTTATTTCCGGCTTATTTATCAAACCGGAAATAAAAATATCAATTCAAGTATGGAATTAAAGAGATGACCAGAAATCTGAATAAAGATACGACTATCTGTATGTCATTGGCAGCAAGACCCAGTAATTTCGGAACCAGATTCCATAACTATTTATATGATGCGCTGGATCTGGATTATCTCTATAAGGCGTTCACCACGACTGATTTAAATGCGGCAATCGGTGGTGTACGCGCTCTCGGTATCCGTGGTTGTGCTATTTCAATGCCATTTAAGGAAGCCTGTATTCCGATGGTGGATGAATTGGATCCTTCAGCCAAATCCATTAATTCCGTCAATACCATTGTGAATACCAATGGTTATTTAAAAGCTTACAACACCGATTATATCGCGATTGCGAAACTGCTGGCGCAGTATCAGGTGCCGACAGATCTGGTGTTTACCCTGCGTGGCAGTGGCGGTATGGCCAAAGCCGTGGCTTGCGCCTTGAAAGATGCGGGCTTCAAAAAAGGTTTTATCGTCGCCATTGATGAGAAAACCGGGAAACAACTCGCCGAATTATGCGGATATGAATGGCGGCCGGATATGGAAGGTATTCAGGCAGACCTGCTGATTAATGCGACCCCGATCGGCATGGCTGGCGGACCGGACAACGATAAGCTGGCCTATGAAGAAGCCGAGGTGAATAACGCGAAAGTTATTTTCGATGTCGTCGCTTTGCCAGCCGAAACACCGTTAATTCGTTATGCCAAATCACAGAATAAAACCGTGATAACCGGCTCTGAAGTTTTTGCGATACAGGCCGTAGAACAATTTGCGCTTTATACCGGTATCCGACCAAGCGAAGAATTATTCCGTCAGGCGGCTAAATATTCGCGGGAATAATTTCAGATATCCGACGATTTCCAAAAAACAGCAATCACTTCAGCAACAGTGACGTTCACTGAGGTGATTGTTATCCACCACAACAAAAGATAAACATAAGGTGTCCCCCATGAGCAAACGTATCGTTGCTATCACCGCCTGCCCGACAGGTGTTGCCCATACCTTTATGGCTGCGGAAGCGCTGGAAGAAGAGGCAAAAAAACGTGGTCACTGGATCAAGGTTGAAACCCGGGGTTCAGTCGGCGCAAAAAATGCCTTAACCAGTGAGGAAATCGCCCAGGCGGATGTGGTCATTATTGCCGCTGATATTGAGCTGGATTTATCCCGCTTCGCAGGTAAAAAACTATATAAAACCAGTACCGGCGCGGCGCTCAAGAAAACAGCCCAGGAACTCGATAACGCACTCACAACACAGAATACTTTCAAAGGTAATTCGGCATCGTCGTCTCATGCCGGAAAAGCCGAATTACCCGGTGTCTACAAACACCTGATGACCGGGGTGTCGCACATGCTGCCGCTGGTCGTCGCCGGTGGGTTATGTATTGCCCTCTCCTTCGTTTTCGGGATCACGGCCTTCAAAGAGCCGGGAACATTGGCTGCCGCTCTGATGCAGATCGGCGGTGGTGCCGGTGCATTCGGCCTGATGGTGCCTGTGCTGGCTGGTTTCATCGCGTTTTCTATCGCTGACCGTCCGGGTCTGGCTCCCGGCCTGATCGGTGGTATGCTGGCATCGTCCGCCGGAGCCGGCTTTCTGGGCGGGATCGTGGCCGGGTTCCTGGCAGGGTACAGTGCCCGTCTGGTTGCCGATAATGTAAAACTGCCACAAACGATGGAAGCGTTAAAACCGATCCTGATCATTCCGCTGATTTCCTCATTAATCACCGGCCTGACCATGATCTACGTGGTGGGCGGTCCGGTTGCGGCGGCAATGTCTGGCCTGACGCAATTCCTTTCCGGCATGACCTCAGCGAATGCGGTGTTACTGGGTATCATTCTCGGTGCCATGCAATGTTTCGACCTGGGTGGTCCGGTCAACAAAGCGGCTTACACTTTCGGCGTGGGTTTGCTGGCTTCCCAGTCTTATCTGCCAATGGCGGCGATTATGGCGGCAGGCATGGTACCGGCGTTAGGTATGGGTGTTGCTACCTTTGTTGCCCGCGATAAATTCACCGAAGCAGAACGTGAAGCCGGTAAAGCCTCTTTCGTACTGGGTCTGTGCTTTATCTCTGAAGGTGCCATTCCTTTCGCAGCCCGTGACCCGATGCGTGTTATTCCGTCAACCATGGCAGGTGGTGCCCTGGCCGGCGCGCTGTCGATGCTGTTCGGTTGCACCCTGATGGCGCCGCACGGTGGTCTGTTTGTACTGGCCATCCCCAATGCGGTAGGTAACGTGCTGATGTATCTGGTTGCTATCGCGGCGGGTACTGCGCTGACGGGTCTGATGTATGCGCTGCTGAAACCAGCCATGGAAGTTCAGGAAGCGTAACAGAGAAATACCCTCGATTGATTAGTGTGCGTCTTCCCCGGATGAATAATCCGGGGCTTTTTTGAGTGACAGGTGAAAGGAACCGAGACAAGGGAAAAACATCAGATATGGCGACATCGTATCTTGTGTTGATGTCAAATGGGTTTGCTGAGCTTTCACATTTCGTCACTGTATGTCACTAAGAGAGAATTATCCGTCTGAATAATTCTCTCTTATTTTTTACCGGATTAACGACGCAGGAAGCGGGTTCAGGCAGGGGTTGGTAACACCAGATTATCGTCCGCCAGTTTGCCCATTCGCTGGTACATCGAACAGGCAGAATCGATGATCTGCATGGCGATAGCGGCGCCACTACCCTCACCTAAACGCATGTCGAGCTGCAGGAACGGTTTCAAATCCATATGCGCTAATGCAACACAGGAGCCTTTTTCGGCGGATAAATGGGAAGGCAGCAGATAGTGCCAGACTTGTGGCGCAATACGACAAGCCACTAATGCGCAGGCATAGGAGAGAAAACCATCCAGGACAATCGGCACACCCGCGGCCGCGCCACCCAGCATCACACCGGTCATCCCGACCAGATCAAAGCCACCAACTTTCGCCAGCACATCCAGACCATCATTCGGATCAGGCCGGTTACAGGCAATCGCCTGTTCAACTACCGCGATTTTATGGTGTAAACGATCGCTGGGGAAATTGGCGCCAAGCCCGACAACCTGTTCCGGTTTGGTGCCGGTCAGTACGCTGACCATGGCGGCTGCCGGCGTGGTATTCCCGATACCCAGTTCCCCGACACCCAGCACGGAGACGCCGTTAGCCACCTGAGCCATGGCCAGATTCGCACTGGCTAGCAGCAGCTGTTCCGCCTGCTCACGGGTCATCGCCGGTTCTTTGGCAATATTGCCGCATCCCCGGGCGACTTTCATATTCAGGACACCCGGCAGCGGATCGCAGTCGATACCGACATCCACGATGTTCACTTCAACCCCGGCGGCATGAGCAAGCGCGCAAACACCGGTTAATCCCCGGGTCATATTGAATGCCTGAATCGCGGTGACACTCTTCGGTGTTACCGCAATGCCTTCATCAAACACACCATGATCGGCTGCCATCACAATGATCTGTTTGCGGCCGGGTTTCAGGTCCGGCGTCCGGTAAATACCGGCCAGCTGAGTGACGATGTCTTCCAGACGCCCCAGGCTGCCGAGCGGTTTTAATAATCCGTCGGTCCGGTGTTTAGCCTGTTTCATTGATTCCTGATCGAGAGGTTTAATCTGATCAATCAGCTGACCCAGTGAATGCATAGTGGTACCTCGCTTTTTGTTTTTTGCTGCCTAGAGCAGCGTCAGGATAAAAACCAGCTCAAACAGTTCATTGCCGCCACCCAGCGTATCGCCGGTCTGTCCGCCCAGGCGATGATGAATGAAACGCTGATAACCATATGAAAATAAAAGCGTTAGCAGGAAGGCGATACTTGCCTTCCCCTGTCCGAGTAATGTGACTAACCCCAGCCCCAGCAATAGCGTCAGGAGGGTTCGCGCACCGGACACCTTGCCGATAAAGACATTCCCCAATCCGCTTTCACGCGCATACGGCTGCCGGTACATCAGCACCACCATCAGCGCCCGGCTGGCCACCGGCGCGGCCCATAACAGAAACGGACATAACGCCGGCGCCGCTTTGGCCAAATGACTGACCGCCAGCACGCGGAACAGAATGATAAAAATGAGCGCCAGACCCCCGTTCGTCCCCAGACGACTGTCGCGCATGATTTCCAGCATGCGTTCGCGTTTGCGGGCGGAAAAAATACCGTCGCAGGTGTCCGCCAGGCCATCCAGATGGAAAGCGCCTGTCAGCAGGGCCAGCGCCAGTACATAACAGGCGGAGGCCAGATAGACATCGGACCAGAGCAAGGCGGCGGAAAACACGCCGGTGGCGATCGCGCCGACAACAAGCCCGACCAGCGGAAACCAGACAATCCCGTCAACGTAACGGTTAAAATCCAGATCTTTGGTCCACGATTCCGGCACCGGAATCCGGGTCATAAACTGCAAATTCGCCAGAAAGAGTTTCATTGTGCGTCCTACCCTTTCATTTTCAGTTCAATGCCGGAGACAACGAGATACACTTCGTCCGCAAACGCCGCCAGGCGCTGATTGACCCGGCCGGCAATATCGCGGAACCGGCGCGCCAGCAGGTTTTCCGGCACGATGCCAAATCCGACTTCATTGGTGACGATATAAACCGGGCAAGGACACAACCGGCAGCTGTCGATCAGGGCATCGACCTGCTGGTTGATTTTGTTTTCCAGCGCGGTGAAATCCATCGTTTCTGCCGGAATATCACCCGTGTTCTCGAACATCAGATTCGTGATCATCGTGGTGATGCATTCGAGCATGATGGCATCGTGCTCTGCGCCCCGGCCACGAATCACGTTTCCGAGCTGGCTGAAGCCCTCATGCGTCTGCCAGGTTGCAGGACGGGTCTGCTGATGGATGGCGATACGCTGTGCCATTTCCTCATCGGTCACAATGGAGGTGGCGATGTAGAGCACGTTGTCACCCTGTTCGGCGGCAAATTGTTCCGCCAGTCTGCTTTTTCCGCTCCGGGCACCGCCGGTGATCAGGATCATACTGCACTCCTGTTTTGTTGCTGCTGTTGCATGATGTGATAAATCTTTTCCATATCAATATGTTGACGCATAGCATCTGCCAGAATGTCAAATTGCTGCTCTTTGTATTGCTGATAGCTGAACGCTGCGCCTGCTAACGGTTCCAGCCCCTTTCCGGCACGCAGCTGATTGAGTAAGGCCCGGGTAAAACCGGCGCTATCAAACAGGCCATGAATGTAGGTGCCGGCGACTGTCCCCTGTTCGTTGATCGCACCGTCTTCAAACTGGATGGTTTGTTTATTGCGGCTGGTAATGACCGTAAAAGGACGGACATGCGGACCTCGGTTTGTCTCACCCATATGAATTTCATAGCCCGCCAGTGGTAATGACTGTCCGGAAGCAAAAAGCCCGCTCACCTGATGGTGAACGTTTCCGGTGACCTGTGTCGTGATCTTGTTGCGGGCAAAGACGGTTTCACAATCCAGCAATCCCAGCCCGTCCATTTCATCAATCCCGGACTCGACACCATCGATCAGCCGTTTTCCCAGGATCTGAAAACCACCACAGATCCCGATCACCGGGACCCCGTTATGATGCTGCGCAATGATACCGGCGCTCAGTCCGCTGTCGTTGAGATAAGCGAGATCCCCCAGCGTATTTTTGCTGCCCGGCACAATAATGAGATCCGGTGAACCCAGCAACTCCGGTCTGGTGACATAACGCAGCCGGACATCGGGCTGCGCCGCCAATGCATTGAAATCGGTAAAATTAGAGATATGCGGTAACTGGATCACCGCAATATCGAGATCCTTCTCTGCCTGATCGCGTGCTTTAGCCTGTTTGTTTTTCCCCGGTTGCAGAACCACGCCGTCTTCGTCTTCCAGATCGACTTGCAGATACGGCATCACGCCCAATACCGGCACACCGGTCAGCTCCTCAATCTGGCGGATACCCGGCATCAGCAAGGCCACATCGCCCCGGAATTTATTGATGATGACGCCTTTCACCCGCGCCCGTTCCGATGCTTCCAGCAATGCCAGCGTACCGTAAATCGATGCAAATACGCCGCCGCGATCAATATCGGCCACAAGGATCACCAGCGCATCAATCATCGCCGCCATGCCCATGTTGACGATATCGCGGTCACGCAGATTGATTTCTGCAGGGCTGCCGGCGCCTTCCAGCACCATGATGTCATGTTCCCGCGCGAGGCTCTGATACACCTCGTGGATCTGATTTTGCAGTTGCGGCTTGAACTGGTGATAGCTGACCGCGTCCATATCGCAGAGCACCTTTCCCATCAGGATCACCTGCGATTTGCGGTCACTGGTCGGTTTGAGCAGGACTGGGTTCATGCGGACATCCGGCGCGATCCCGGCGGCTTCCGCCTGAAATATCTGCGCCCGTCCCATTTCATCGCCGTTGGCGGTGATCCCGGAATTCAGCGCCATATTCTGCGATTTGAACGGCGCGCACCGATGTCCGTCCTGGGCAAAGATCCGACATAAACCCGCCACCAATACACTTTTACCGACATCTGAAGCCGTACCCTGAATCATAATGGATTGACTCATAATGCCTCCCGCATGCGTGGCTGCCCGTTATGAGCAGCAAACAGTTGTTGTTCCGTTTTATAAAGCGGCATACCTAATTCGGTGTGCAGTTTGACCAGCCAGGGTTGTACCAGCCCGGCTTCCTGTAACTGTGACGCCTGCAGAAACACCTCCCGCTCACTGCCTTCACACAGTAAACGGCCTTGTGACAGCACATAGAGGTAATCGCAAACCTGATAAATCAGATCGATATCGTGGCTGGAAATCACCACCCGTTTCCCCTGCGCCACAATGCGCTCAATGATATGAATCATCTGCTGGCGTCCGGCCGGATCCAGTCCGGCGGTCGGTTCGTCGAGCAGCAGATAATCCGCGTCCATCACCAGAGCACCGGCGATAGCGACCCGTTTTTTCTGCCCGTGACTCAGATACTGAACCGGTTTATGCCGGAATGATCCGGCATCTACAAGCGCCAAAGCCTGAGTGACACGTTGCTGAATGATCGACTCATCTACCCCCAGATTGCGCAGACTGAAGGCGATATCACTCATGACATCGGTATAGAAAATCTGCTGATCGGGATCCTGAAAGACCATGGCGATCTGCTGCCGTAATTGCCGCAGACTTTTTTTGTCATATTTCAGTGGCTCGCCATTCCACAGCACCTGTCCCTGCTGTGGTTTCAATACGCCCAGCAAATTCATAAACAGCGTTGATTTGCCACAGCCATTTGCGCCGAGAATACCGATGACGTTGCCACGGGTGAAATCGAGCGACAGATCCTGCAGCACCGGCTCCCCGCTCTGGTACTGAAAATAAAGTTGCTGTGTCGTCAGGCTCACAGATGAAATTCCCCCTCAAAGAGTTTTACATCCAGGGCCGTTTCCATTTGTTGATAACGGTAAATCACCCGCTGCAGCAATAACCCCACCAACATCGCCATGGAACGATAGCTGCAACGCAGAGAACAATATCCAAACCGCAATGACTGCGCCTGACGAATGGCGCTGGCTTCCTCAATCAGAATGAAAATAAAGCGGTAGGTCAGCAGCATGTGTTCGATCAGGACATGCGGCAGCCGGCTCATCTGCAGCAAACGGATCAGCTGATTGAACGGCGTGGTTAATACAAAAAGGTACGTAGCAGAAAGCGCGGCCAGACTGCGCCATAACGTATGATGCGCCACCTGTAATCCGGCCGGATCGATGCCGATGGCAAGGCTGCCGATCTGCAGCGAATACAGCAGACTCCCCGGCTGATAGGAAAATGAGACCAGAATGCCCAGCAATCCGATCAGCAGGAAAAACAGCGGAACGGCCAGCCAGCGCAGATAACGCCGCACACTGATTTGCAGCAGATAGCAGGTCAGCGCTGCCGTTCCGGTCAGTTCGGCGATCTGCACCAGTGGCGAGCTGGTTAACGCAATCACCAGCAGGATCAGATAGAGCCCGAATTTACGCCGGGGATCAGACTGACACCAGCGGCTTTGATATGACAATTTATCGATGATTAGCATGTGCCGCCCGTTTTCCCCGGTAATAACCCAGAATGTAAAAAATCACTGCAGAACCGATCGACCCCTGAAGCGTGAATAACAGGCTCTCGATTTCGCTGCTTGCCGGCTCGAAAAATGACGAAAACCACGGTTGATAATCCGGCGCCAGTTGCTGAATAACCGCCTCTGCGGCACCGTCTGCGCCGCTGTATGCGCCGCCGTGATTGATGAAAAAAGGGGAAACAACAAGCACAATCACCAGCGAAAGTAATAACACCGTTTTTTTCATTTTAATGTTCCCCTATGGTCAGCAAACGACGTTTGGAGAGCTGGTCATAAACCAGCACGGTCAACAGGCCTTCGGCAATCGCGATCGGGATTTGGGTTACACAGAAAATCCCGAGAAATTTGGCAATCGCCGCCACGATACCGGACTGCGGATCAGGAAACGCGATGCCAAGTTGTGCCGATGTCACGGCATAGGTCGCCATATCCGCGACAAAAGCACAGAGAAAAACGGCGATATCTTTCCGCAAATGGAGTTTGCAGGCCGAAATCCAGACCAGATAACCGACCAGCGGACCGATCACCGCCATCGACATACCATTGGCGCCCAGCGTAGTGATGCCGCCGTGCGCCAGCAGTAAAGCCTGAAATAACAGCGCGATCCCGCCCAGAACCGGCACGATCAGAAAACCAAACAGGATAATGGCCAGGCCCACACCGGTCGGATGAGAACAGCTTCCGGTCACCGACGGCAGTTTCAGGGCAGAAAGCACAAAGATGAACGCGCCACAGAGAGCCAGTAACACCTTCTGATGACTGTTCTGACTCACGATCTGCCTGAGCTGCTTCACCGCCAGAATCAGAAACGGAATAAACAGTATCCACCAGGTTAATGCCCATAGCGGCGGCAAAAATCCTTCCATGATATGCATGGCAAAGGCCGTCTGCGGTACCACTGCCAGCATCAGGATGGTACTGAGACCCGCGATCTGATTAGTCTTCATCGTGACTCCTTCCCGTTTAATTCGGCTCACACTGTTTGTGGTTCTGCAGCCAGCCACTGTTTATTCACCAGAATGGTGGAGAAATACGGCAACGCCACGTCATCACCGATCTCATGCAACTGACGGAAGCATTGTTCATTGGGCAATGAGGCTTCTGACATCAGCAGCGCATTAGGCAGCAAGTGGTGACGGGCTAATAACGCCTTGATCTGACTGAACCGGCCATACACTTTCATCATCACGATACAGTCATGTTGCTGCAGGGCTTGTTCAAGTTCCGGTTCAGGCGCGGTGCATGACACCACCGCCATGGTCTGTTGTTCCATTGCCAGCGGGAACACCGCCCGGGAGGCAATACAGGCAAACGACGTGACACCGGGGATCACTTCCAGCGGGATCCGGCCCTGCAGTCGCTCCAGCAGAAAGACCCAGGTGCTGAACAGCATGGCATCGCCCAGCGTAATGAACCCCACCTGTTTCCCGGCATCGACATCCTGCCGGATCTCTTCCGCCACGGTATCCCAGATGCTTTCTTTTTCATCTTCGTGCGTGCTCATCGGAAAGTGGCGTTCTTTGATCACCACATGTCCGGTCAGGTATTCGCGCACAATCGACAGCGCCAGACTGTCACCGCCGCGACGCCCGGCCGGTGCATACAGCACATCCAGATTTGCCAGCAAACGGGCCGCGCGGACGGTGATCAGATCACTGCTGCCGGGGCCGGTGCCAATTGCGAATAATTTACCGGTCATCAGGCAGCCTCCTCTGCACGTTCCACAACAGCCTGCAGATGATCCACAAACATCTGCTGTACCAGCGGATTCTCGCCCAATCCCTGCAACCAGGGCTGCGCTTCGATCCCGGCTTGTTGCAGCAGAATTTTCCAGGAGTCTTCGTCGTCGGACGCCATATCATTGATGGCGTGATCACCGGCGACCAGCATCAGCGGCATCAGGTGCACTTTACGGACAGAATCGCGACGCAGGCGGTCAATTACCGAGTCAATTTCGGGATAACTTTCCACCGCGCCGACCAGTGCCGGAATGTTTTGCGTCATCAGCATGTGATCCAGACAGGCGTAAGCCGAGAAAGCATGGTGCGTCGCGCCGTGTCCCATAAACACCACCCGCTCATCCGCCGCGAGTTCAGGCATCTGCGCCTGCATGGCGGTAATAAGCAGCTGAAAATCGTCATGACTACTGAGCAGCGGCACACCCACACGCAGTCGCAGGAAGCGATCCTCATAACTGCGCGCCTGAAAAGCGACTTTTTCGTATTCATCGCCGTTGATGACATGCAGGGACTGAATAATCACATCCTGATAACCCGCGTCCGCCAGACGGGCCAGTGCCTGCTGTGGGTTATCAATATGAACGCCATCCCGGCTGGCCAGTTTGCGGATGATCATCTGGGAGGTAAATGCCCGGAACAGATCGCGATCCGGATAAGCCTGCGCAATACGCTGTTCGCAGGCCACGATGTTTTTTTCACAGGTTTCGGCATAACTGGTCCCGAAACTGACAATTAATAACGCTTTTTTCATAACGAGTGCTCCCGGTTTATCCAGCGGGTTACGTAGTTTTCCAGTTCATCCAGTGACGAGATGACATCACCGTAGTCAGCTGTTTTGGTCGATGCTGGCCGTTCCACCACAATGCACGGAATGCCCAACGCGATGCAGGGTTCGATTTTTTGCTGATAGCCGCCTTCCGCGCCTGATTCTTTGGTGATCACCACATCGGCCTGACAAAATTGATACAACGCCTGATTCAACGCCGCAGTAAACGGCCCTTTCATGGCGATGATATTCTCCACTCCCAGCCCCAGTGCCTCGCACTGCCCGATGACTTCGGACGTTGGCAGAACCCGCGCTAACAGCGTTTTCCCCGGTAATAACCGGACATACTCCGCCAGCTCTTTACTGCCGGTGGTTAGCAGGATGCGTTGCCCCAACGCACCGGCACAGTGACAGGCCTCGGCAACGCTGGTTACCCGCGTGATCAGCGGATGACGCACGGCATCAATTTCACTGGGGCGCTGATAACGCAGTAACGGGATTCCCAGCGCCCGGCAGGCCGCCTGAATATTGCCGCGCAGCGCCATGGCATACGGATGCGCGGCATCAATCACCCATCCGATCTGTTGTCGCTGAAACCAGGCCTGCATTTCGCCGGCGTTCATCCTGCCGACGTGGATCCGGCCCGCAACGTCTTGTGCCAGCGACTTGCCCACTTCACTGGCAACAGACAGGCTATAGCTGATCGCGGTCTGATCGAGCGTCCGGCACAGCGCACGGGCATCCGACGTGCCGCCAAAGACATGGACTGCCGGCTGCATCAGACTTCATAGCCCCGCGGGGTGATCATGAGGCCATTCTGCTCATAGGTAGACTGATTACCCACAATCACCAGGCTGGTCATGTCCACCGGTTCAAAATCCATGTCGCCGAGCGTGGTGATCCATTTTTCCTGTTTCTTACGGCTGGCGGACTTCACCACACCAACCGGTGTCGCTGCGGCTTTGAACGGTTTCATCAGCTCAAAAGCGCGTTCAAGATGATCCGCCCGGCCCCGGCTGCGCGGATTGTAGAAACAGATAACAAAATCGGCCTGTGCCGCCGCGACAATGCGTTTTTCGATCACTTCCCATGGCGTCAGCAGATCACTCAGGCTGATATGACAAAAATCGTGCATCAGCGGCGCGCCGAGTAATGACGCCGCCGAGATACTGGCGGTCATACCGGGGATCAGACGCACTTCGACATCCAGATTCTGTTTGGTGACCAGTTCCAGGATCAGCCCGGCCATGCCGTAAATACCGGCATCGCCACTGCTGATCAGCGCCACTTTCTTGCCGGTCTGCGCCAGTTCAATCGCCGCCAGACAGCGCTCAATCTCTTTACACATCCCGGTCTTGATGACTTCCTTACCGACCGTCAGCGCCTTCACCAGATGGGTATAGGTCTTATAACCCACGATAACTTCTGCATCGTTGATGGCATCCAGCGCTTCCATCGTCATGGTGGCCTGACTGCCAGGGCCGATTCCAATCACGTATAACATCAGTGAGAAACTCCTAAGGTAATGGTTACACCCTGTTGCTTCAGGGTATCGCCGACCAGATGGCCATCGCTCATCAGCCAGGCAACCGGCTGTGATACCGAGCCGACGCCGATGGTATGACGGACAAAATCTGAAGAAGGAAATAAATGTTCGTGCTGGCGTAATTCATTCACGCTATAGATCTCGAACGGGACACGACAGCAGTCGGAAAGATGCTTTAACGCCGGTTCATCTTCCTTCAGAACGACACTGCCGATGGCCCGTAATGCCAGCGGATCAAATTCGTATTTCGCTAATTGCTGCTGAAGTAGACTGATCAGCAAACGGAATGACGTCGCACGCCGGCAGCCGATACCGGCGACGATGCGACGCGGTACCAGTTTAAAAACCGGAATTGCCAGATCCGGCAGTTTTTCCCGCACGCTGACACAGATCAGCGCAGAAAGATCAGACGGCAGATCAGCCAGCGATTTCACCGCGACAAAGCCGCGAGTATCGTAACGCTCGGTTTTCCAGCGATCGTCCGATTCCGGCAATGAGTCGTGATCCCAGAACAGCCCCACTTTCTGATCACTGACCAGCATCTGGTTAACAACCTTCACCGCTTGCCGGAAATTGTGCATGTCCGCATCCAGCTGCACGGCCAGTGTATCGAGCGCCGCGAGCTGATTGACATCCGTGGCGGTCGTGATCACCGGATCGGCGCCTAATATCCCCGCCAGATAACGCGTCAGCTCATTGGCACCACCGACATGGCCGGATAGCAGGCTGATCACGTGTTGCCCTTGTTCGTCGATCACGACGATCGCCGGGTCGGTCAGTTTGTCTTTCAGTAATGGCGCGATCACTCTGACGGTCAGCCCGGTGGCGCCGATCACCACCAGCGCGGTATGCATGGTAAATGCCTGCGCAACCGTCGCGGCAAATGACCCGCTAAAGGCGGTGAAGCCGTCTTCCAGCAGCTTTTCACTGCAATAGCAGGTCAGCGGCAAATGCTGTTTCAGTCTTTTCCCCAGACGCAGACCGCCCGGTGTCAGACAAAACACAGCGATGGATTCAGGCCTGACGATATTCATGGGTAAATCCGGCATCATAGAGTTTGGAATAGTGGTATTCGTCGCCCAGAAATGCGCCGACCAGAATCAGGGCTGTTTTACGGATACCTGCAGTCCGGACCTGCCCGGCGATATCGGCCAGTGTGCCCTTCACAACCTGACAATCCGGCCAGGTAGCTTTGTAAACCACCGCGACTGGGGTTGAGACCGGGTAACCACCGTTGACGAGCCGCTCCACGACTTCACCAATTTCCTGTACTGACAGAAAGATGGCCATGGAGGTCTGATGCGCGGCAAACGATTCCAGCGATTCCCGCTCCGGTGTCGGTGTACGTCCGGACATGCGGGTGATCACCAGACTTTGCGACACTTCCGGTACGGTATATTCAACGCCCAGTTCCGATGCCGCGCCCAGGAACGAACTGACGCCAGGTACTGAACAAAAGCCAATCCCCAGTTTTGCCAGTTCTTCACCCTGTTCCCGGATTGAACCATAGAGTGACAAATCCCCGGTTTGCAGACGCACCACCAGTTTCCCGGTGTGCACGCCGGTCGCCATCAGATCGATGATCTCGCCCAGATTCAGACTGGCGCTGTCATGACAGGCCGCACCGGTTTTACAGTAATGCAGCAGATCTTTATTGATCAGCGAACCGGCATAGATCACCACATCCGCCTGACTGAGCAGGTTATATCCCTTTAACGTAATCAATTCCGGATCGCCCGGGCCTGCACCAACAAAATAAACAAGTGACGGATCAAAAGTCGCAGGCATCTATTGCCTCCTTTTTACAGGAAATAATGAAAGTCGGATTATTGGGTTTAAAATAGAAACCATTGCCTAATGTGGTCATTTGAGAAATCTGCAGCTGGGTACATTCCAACTCGGCGACCGCACATTTTTTCAGATGAGTTAACGCGGTATTCAGGTTGTCCAGCAGAATAAAGCTGAGCACCAGACGTCCGGTTTTAGTCAGCCGCGTTAACGCCCAGTCGATGATATCGGTCAGGTTGCCGCCGCTGCCGCCAATGAAAATCGCGTCGGCCTGAATATCCAGCGGACAAGGCGCTTCTGCCGCGATGATTTTTACTTTCTGACAATCAAAGCGCTGCTGGTTTTCTTCAATCAGGCTTAACGCTGCCGGATTTTTTTCGATGGCGATAACATGCAGTTCCGGATGACGAAGCGCCGCCTCCAGCGCCACGCTGCCTGTGCCTGCACCGATATCAATCAATGTGGTGGCCTGCCGGAGATTGAGCCGTTCCAGCACGATCAGACGCACCTCTTCTTTGGTCATCGGCACCTTTTCACCACGCAGAAATTCAGCATCTTTCATTCAGAATCACCACCACATTCATGTCGTATTGTTGTTTGACCTGCTCTGGTTGCAGCTGATGGATCTGTTCATTGGCATAAGAGAGATTTTCACCGATCACCAGACTTCGCTTTAATCCCCGTTGCAGAATTTCCTGTGCGATCTGAAACGGACCGATCTCCCGATCCGTGACCATAGCCACTTTGTCGTGCTGAAAAATGAAATCGAAATCCGGCTGTTTGCCGTGACTGCTGGTGAGATAAAGCTCGTTCATATCCAGCCCGATCCGGGCGAACAGATATTGCACCGCACTGATGCCGGAGATGATTTGCCGCTGTTCGATTGGCAACTGCTCTGCCAGCCGTTTTCCGATGCCAAAAACCAACGGATCGCCGGAAGCCAGCACCACCACATTCCGCTGTGCATTGGCTTTCAGCCAGCTCAGCAATTTGTCCAGATCGGTATCCAGCACATGCGTTTCCCCGTGAAAATCCGGGAATCCGGACAACATGCGCGGCCAGCCAACCAGCACATCGGCCTTCGCTATCAGATCGGTCGCCACCTGTGTCCGGTACATCGGATCGCCCGGCCCCATTCCCAGGACATAAATCATCGCAGTGCCTCCGCAATCCCAGCGACCGGCCGGTTACTGCCGAGCGGGATGTTGTCCAGCGAAAACAAAATCACATCACAGAGGAATGGCTGCGGGGAATAGCGCAGCATTTGCTGCACCCGTTCGACAATGCGCTGCGCGATCGCATCGTAAACATGCTCATAACCGGCGGCCGAGATCAGCTCCATCGCCGCTTCTGTCGTCGGACAGCGATAGATTTGCTGTAACAGTGAGTTCGGCGCATTCAGTAAGGCCAGTTGCGTGACCAGCGTTTCCATCCGGCCATCGGCAATATGGCTGTGCGTATGGAAGATGCCTGCCGCAACTTTGATCAGTTTGCCCAGATGACCAATCAGTACCACATGCCGGAATGCCAGACGTTCGGCTTCCTGCAGCATGTAGCCAACAAAATTGCTCATCGTCACCACCAGATTGGTGTCTGCCTGCAGTTGTTCACGCACAAAACGTTCACCGTGATTGCCCGGCACCAGAATCACCTTGTCCAGCCCGTTCGCCCGTTTCTGCTCCAGTTCAATCGCCAGCGAACGTTTCCAGCTCTCTTCCGACATCGGCGTGACGATGCCGGTGGTGCCGATGATCGAGATGCCACCTTCGATGCCAAGCCTTCCGTTAAAGGTGCGTTCTGCCCGGCTTTCACCTTCCGGTGCAAAAATCATGACATCCGCGCCCCGTTCCGGCCCCAGCACTTCGCGCACTGCCGCTTCGATGGTTTGCAGCGGCGTTTTATTAATCGCTGAACTGCCAACCGGCAGACCAATGCCCTTCTGGGTCACTTTGCCAACACCCAGTCCGCCAGTGATGGTGATCTGCGTGTCCTGCCGCAATTTCACCTGCGCATAAATCAGCATGCCATGCGTCGCATCCACATCATCGCCGCCATCTTTGCGGATTGCTGCCGAGGCCTGGTCTCCGTGGATTAATGGTTCTTCGACATTCAGTTGCAAGGTCACACCGGAAGGTGTCACGATAGAGATCTGGTTAATGATTTGCTGGCGCAGGATCATCAGTGCCGCCACTTTGGCGGCAGCAGTGGCACAGGAACCGGTGGTATAGCCCTTGCGGTAGGCTTTGCCCTTGTGCCAGATCTTGTCGTCTTCGAGCGCGATGGTCATAGCGTCTCCCGAAGATGATAGAGAATCGCATTGATGATCGCCGCCGCCACATTACTGCCACCTTTGCGGCCTTTCGCTGCAATATACGGCAGATCGCTTTCAATCAATGCCTGTTTGGATTCCGCGGCCCCCACAAAACCCACCGGCACACCCACTACCGGATAACGTTGTGCCGGATGTTGCTGACTCAGCTCCAGCAAGCGGAATAACGCCGTTGGCGCATTACCGAACACGAATAATTTCGGTCCGTCCGTCTGCATCGCCAGATCAACAGCCGCCATAGAACGGGTGATGCCCTGTGCTTTGGCAACCTCAGCCACCGACGGATGTGCCACATAACACTGAATATCGCAGCCCATCGCTTTCAGCTGGGTTTTGTTGATGCCCGACAACGCCATGGTGGTATCGGTAAAAATCGTGCAGCCCTGTTGCAGCGCCGAGATAATGGCGTCGAGCGCATCACCGGAAAATGTCAGGATCTCCAGCCAGTCAAAATCCGCCGTGGTATGGATGGCACGCTTGATGATTTTCTCCTGCAACGCATTCGCAAACTGATAACCGGGATACTCCGCAGCAATGATGTCAGCAATGATTTCAAAGCTGTGCTGTTCAATTTGCTGAGGCTGCGTGATGTAGTTCATGCGTACCGATCCTTTAACTAACAACAAGATAAATTAGGGAAAACGAAACAAGCGCGATCAGCGAAGACAACATCATCAGGCGAATTGTCAACTTGATATCCCCCTGATTGATCTCGCGCTGCTCATCACCGATCCACGGCTTTTCAACCAGCTCACCGAAATAGGAATTCGGCCCGCCAAGGCGTACACCGAGCGCCCCTGCAACTGTTGCTTCCGGCCAGGCACAATTCGGGCTTTTATGCTGATAACGATCGCGCCAGCCGATACGAAACGCATTGCGGACATTCAGCCGCATCAGCGCTGCCGCACCGGTCAACAGCAACCAGCTCAGCCGGGCCGGGATCAGATTCGCCAGATCGTCGATGCGCGCCGAGACGCAACCAATCGCCCGGTACTTTTCGTTTTTGTAGCCGACCATGGAATCGAGGGTATTAATAGCCTTGTAGGCTATCGCCAGCGGCACACCGCCGATAAACAGATAGAACAGCGGCGCAATCACACCATCGACGGTATTCTCGGCGACAGTTTCAACAACCGCGCGGGTGATCTGTGTTTTATTGAGTTGTGAGGTATCACGCCCGACGATATAGGAAAGCTGGCGGCGACTCTCTTCAATCGAATCGGAAGCCAGCGCACGATAGACATCCATTGCGGCATCGCTCAGGCAGCGTCCGGCCAGAATGGTGTAAGCCAGCCAAAGCTCCGCTGCCCGGCCCAGCCAGATATTGATAGAACTTAACCCGGTAATCACCGCCCAGGTGACCAGGCAGGTGAGCCCCACCACCAACAGCCACAACATACCACCGCCGACATACAGCGCCCGTTCACTACGGCAGACCTTGCGGATCCCTTTCTGCACCAGAGAAATCCAGTTGCCAATCCAGCGAATGGGATGTGGCCAGTTCTGCGGATCACCCAGAATCAAATCTAATAAGAATGCAGCACTATAAATCGCCAGCGTCATTGTGCTGCCCTCGCCCGTTCAAACCAGTTCAGCAACATCGCCGGATTCTGACCAAAATGAACATGCAGATAGCTCGCCAGCGTATTACCGATCTGATAGCCGCCCAGCCAGTGTGTCACTTCCATGCCATCCCGTTCCTTACTGAACCGGAATACCGTGGGCTCATCACTGAAAAAGTCGGAGTAATGGAACTCGTGCCCGCGGATCACGTCGCCTTCTGCCGCTAACAAGGTCGTTTGCTGTGCCTGCGCCTGGCAATAACCGAAGCGTTTCAGCGAAGACGTCATGCGACTTTCACCGGGGAAGATCCCGGCCATAGGAAATGAATCGCCGGATGCAGTTGTTAATGACCCTCCCAGATACATTAAGCCGCCACACTCGGCGTAAATCGCCACACCACGCTGATGCGCATCGCGGATCGATGTCAGCATGGACGTATTGGATGACAAGGTTTGTGCGTGAATTTCAGGGTAGCCGCCACCGAGATAGATTAGATCACAGGCAGGAATTGCGGCATCGCGTAGCGGACTGAAGCGAACAATGTTCACCCCTGCCGCTTCCAGCAGATCCAGATTATCCGGGTAGTAAAAATTGAATGCTTCATCCTCGGCCAAGGCCAGCGTCAGCCCGGCACCCGCGCCTGCCAGTTCATCCGGTGCTAACGACGCAGGCGGTTCTGCCAATGCCGGTAATTCTGCAATCTCCGCTAATTTATCGAGATCAATATACTGCTCAATGGCATCGGTCAGTTTGTCCCACTGCATATCTAACGCAGCCTGCTCATGTGCAGTCACCAGCCCCAGATGACGGGATGGCAGATTGATTTCTTTAATCACCGGCACCCGCCCTAACACCGGGATCTGGCAATACCGCTCAATCGCGGCTTTCAGTAACTCAAAATGGGAATCGGAATTGACGTTATTGAGGATAACACCGGCGATCTGCACGCTCGGCTCAAAATGTTTAAACCCTAGCACTGTCGCCGCAGCGGAGGTGGACACCGCTTTACCGTCTACCACCAGAATCACCGGACAACCCAGCTGTCTGGCCATACCGGCACTGCTGCAATAGAGTGGATCAACGCCGTAGCTGTCGAATAACCCCATCACACCTTCGATAATGGCAATATCCGCTTTGGCGGTGTGATAGTGAAAAAGACGCTGAATGGCGGCTTCCGGCAACATGAACGCATCCAGATTGCGGGAGGCAACACCGGTTACCTGTGTGTGCCAGCCGGTATCGATGTAGTCCGGCCCGACTTTATATGGCTGAACGCGCAACCCTCTGCGGGCATAAGCATGCAGTAAACCCAACGTGATCGTTGTTTTACCGCTACCACTACTTGTTCCGCCGACTAAAAACGCTTTCATACCAACCTGCTAAAAAAATCCCGACCTGGTGGCCGGGAAGCGGGGTTGTCATGAGCACGTACACGCACTGTCCAAACGGCAGTGAATGATGCAGACAACCCGCTTCCCACCGAAGGAGTTGAAACTGTTGTATCCGTGTCGGTCTTCTGGCTTAGCGTCATCCTTCTCTGCCCTTCCCAATCTTTCAGATCAGTGGTTTATACAGAGTCGTCAGCATCACAGCAGCGGGGGCTGCGGAGGGTTTGCACCTCACTTCCCGGACGATGAATCGTCATACACGTCTACATAAAATCTGGCTATTACATGATTTGTAACGGCGTCCTTTGAATATCCTTGATAAACATGCAGTTTATCCTGTTAAAAGCACTATACCCTCTGCGAGATCAAAAAAATGGCTCTCTTTACACTCAGAACAGCAAAATTCTGGCGAACAATAACAAATTATTGCTCTGCCAGATGCGGAACAGCCCGTATCTCCTGCTTTGACAGCCGTTTATCAGCCTTCACTCAATATGAATTTCTGGCGATTTGTGACAATCTGAAAGTGTTAATCAGTGCGCAAAAAGCCAAATATTATAGGTTCCGCATCCGGGATACGATAAAACTCAGCGCACCACCGCCTATCAGAACCAATGCGCTCAACGTGAAACAAGACTGATAGCCACCATGATCATAGAGTCTGCCACCAAGACTGGCGCCGAGGGTGATGGCGAACTGAATAACTGCAACCATCAATCCGCCGCCTTGTTCAGTATCGTCCGGCATTACTTTTGCCAACCAGACAGACCAGCCGATACAGGCTGAAGTACCAATAAAACCCCATAGCCCAATTAATGCGATTGTCTCTGCTTTTTCATGTCCACTGACAAGCATCCCGAGTGCGAGTAACGCCATAAGGCAAGGCCAGAGAATTAATACCGGATACAATGTTCGTTTTAATAATTTTCCAACAACAACGGTGCCAACAAACCCTGTTATGCCAAGAATAAACAGGGTTAAAGACAACCATGTGTCATCTAATACGGTAACAGACTCCAAAAATGGTCTTAGATAGGTGAATAAAGCAAACTGTCCCATAAAGAGGCAGAACACAGCGCCCATGCCAACAGTAAAAGTGCCATTTCCAAATAATCTGAACACATTCACTGAAATGTTTTTATTGTTATTTGAGGTCATGGATGGAAAGCTTTTCAACTGCCAGATGAATGAAATAACGCCTAAAATGACCACACTGAAGAACGCGCCACGCCAGCCAATGTAAGTTGTCATAAAACTGCCCAGCGGCGCCGCAATTGTAGCCGCCAAAGCATTACCGCCATTGAGGATGGCCAGGCCTTTGGGTAAATCATGCGCCGGTAATAAATTCATCAGCGTGGCGGTAGAAAGTGACCAGAACCCACCGATCACGATACCAAGCAATGCCCGTCCGACCATCAGCACGATATAGTTCGATGCAAACGAGACAACAACACCAGATAGAATCATAAGAAGTGTCAATCCCAGCATTACTGTGCGTCGGTTAATCCTCTGTGTTATCACGGCAATATATAAACTGGTAATTACCGCAAAAATACCGGATACCGCGATAGACTGGCCTGCTTGCCCTTCTGTGATCATTAAATCCCTGGCCAAGGGAGATAATAAACTCACTGGCAAGAACTCAGAGGCAATAAGCACAAAAACACATAATGACATTGCATAAACAGCAGACCAGCTTGTGGTTGCTTCTTCGAATTTCAAATCCGATGTGGTTTCTAACTGCATAGAAAATCCTGTCTTTTATAAAAGTATTTTAAATTAGTTCACGTCTTTTAAATAAACCCGAAATCGGTCCAGGGCTTCCTGTAACTGATGCCGGGGACAAGCAATATTCCAGCGCAGGAAATTCTGCCCGGTTGCGCCATATACATTTCCGGCGGTAACCCACAGATGCTGTTTTTCTTTTAATTCATCGGCTAATTGCTGTGCTGGAATATTTAATGCTGAACAGTCCATCCAGACTAAATAAGTGGCTTCCAATGGCAGTATTTTGATCTCGGGAAAATGGTGCTGAATCTGTTCACAGAGATGATCATAATTTGAGAGAAGATAGTTTTTTAACGCCACTAACCACGAATCACTCCCGGTGTATGCCGCAATCAGCCCATCAACCGCAAAAGGAGTGATTTCACATACTTCGTTAACGTTAAGTGCTTTATCAATGCGTTTTCTGAATTCCGGATTACTGCAGAAAATATTGGCAACATGGAGCCCGGCCAGATTAAACGCTTTACTTGGTGACGATAATGTCACCGAATTTGCCAGAAATTCATTTCCAAGACCGGCAAAGACAACATGTTTCTTCGGTGCATAAACCAGGTCGCAATGGATCTCGTCTGAGATAACGGTTACCTGATGCCGGAAGCAGATCTCTCCTAATCTTTTCAGCTCATCAGCAGACCAGCTGCGACCTACCGGATTATGCGGGTTACACAGAATCAGGAGTTTAGTGTTTGGATTGGCGGCTTTCTGTTCCAGATCATCAAAATCAAACTGATAAGTGCCATCACGATACAAGAGCGGATTATCAACGAGCTCACACTGATTGTTACGCACAGACGAGAAAAAACAGTTATAGACGGGCGTCTGAACAATGACGCTGTCACCGGGAACGGTCAGCGCTTTGATCACCGCCGACAAGGCCGGAACCACGCCGGTTGAGAACAGAATATGCTCCCGCGCAACGGCAAACCGGTGCTGCTGCTCAAACCAGTTAATGACCGCATCAAAATAGGTCTCCGGTACTTTGGTATAGCCGAAAATACCCTGCTGAACCCGCTGCATCAGTGCCTGAGTGATCGCCGGTGCGGTGCGAAAATCCATATCCGCAACCCACATCGGGATAACATCGTCAGCAGGTGATGAATCCCATTTATAGCTTGCTGTTGCCCGGCGGAGGACAGGCAAATCAAATATTCCGGAATCACGCATAGCTATTCTTCCCGGCAACAATGATTTCGCATCCGCCGCGGTTACGGGCATTTTCATCAAAAATAATGTCACCGATACTGTCAGCCCGAATATATCCGGCCATCGGATTTTTGATACTGTCGATGTGTCCTTTAATATCCGCTTTCACGGTGCTGTATTCGAATGCCAGATCGGTATTGAGCATGGTGCAGTTTTCTAACACCAGGTTTTTGGCATAACAAAGCGGCTGTGTTCCTGAAATGGTACAATTCACCAGCCGTAAGTTTTCGGAGTACCAGCCTAAATATTCCCCATCCAGAACAGAGTTATATACAGTGACATTTTTGGTATTCCAAAAGGCATCTTTTGAATCAAAATGTGAATCATACACTTCCACATTCTGCGCATCCTGAAAAGAGTAATTCCCCCGCAAATGATATTTCTCTGCTCTTACTGAATGACAATTCATAAATACATAATCAGCACCTGTCATCTGTACATTTTTAAGATTGATGTGGTCACAATTCCACAGACACTCCGCAGCGTTATTCAGCTTTGTATCTTCCAGATGAAGATGTGAGACGGAACGGAACATTTTTGGTGCATCAATGATGCTATTTCTCATTTCGATATGATTTGTGTACCAGATTGCGGCGCGGCTATAGATGCTGAAATGGCTATTATCAATTTTCACATACTGACAATGCCAAAACGGGTATTTCGCCATAAATTCACAGCCCACTACCCGAATATACTCTGATTCTTTTATCGGCGATTCACCCGGATAAAATTTTACATTTTCAATGAGTAGATCCTTACTTGCGTATAAAGCACGCTCTCCTTCGTAAAAGGAGTTTCTGATAATGTTCATTTGATTGCCTGATAATTTATGATTTATTGTAATCATCATAAAATGATTCTGTTTTTAGATCAGTACGACACAATGGAAGACTTAATTCCTGATACCGGAATAAACACGTCGTTAACTGTTAATTAAAGTACAAGTTATAAACATATCGAGTTTCATGGTCACAATTCCATAATTAGGAATTGTGAATTCCAAGGAAAGTAATCATCCTGTATTTATGGGGTTTCCCGGTATGCTATCATTGTTCTAGCCATACCAAATTCACCTGCAAGCACAAAACATCATCCACATGATGTTTTGATTTTTAAATACCCGAGGTTGCCGTGATGTTTAATCGTCTTGATTATTTGAAAATATTTTGTACCACAATAAGACACAAGACGTTTAAAGATGCCGCCATTGAATTAAATGTGTCACCTCAGGTAATCACCCGCTGTATCAAGGAATTAGAGGCTGAGTTAGGTGAAATTTTGTTTATCCGCAGCACACGTAGCATCAAAGTTTCAACTTTCGGGCTGCAATTTTATGAAAAAGCAAAAACGACACTCAATCTGATTGATGAGATGTTTGCTCCCCGGATCAATGATAATTTACCGGTCAGGATCACAGCTCCAGCCGTCATTTGCCGACTATTTGTGATGCCGCTGATTGAAAAAATTTCATTGGCTAATCCGGAAATTCATTTTGACGTCCGCCCTTCTGATGCGATTTCAGATGTGGTAGAGAGCCAGATTGATATCGGTATTCGGGTTGGCAGTCAGTTAACCAGTAACCGTTTTATCGGTCGCTCCCTCGCCAAAATCCGGCACGTGATTGTGGCAACACCGGCTCTAATCGCAAAACATGGTATTCCGGAAACGCCCGATGATTTGCACCAACTGCCAACCACCCTTCTGATGGACAAAAACAAGAATCAGCCCTGGCCCTGGTTTTTTACTGACCATCCCAGCCTGGTGCCCGCCAATCCAGCTTTTATTACTGATTCCGGCGAGTCTGAATTTGCCGCGGTACGAGCTGGACTCGGCTTTGGCCAACTCGCCATTTTTATGGCAGCGCCTTATATCAGAGATGGATCATTGATTCCTGTGCTGCAGTCGTATGAGGAAAAAAGCGGCGAACTGGATTTATTCCTGTACAGGCCGCAAAGCGGTCCGGTTCCGCACCGGACGCGCCTGGTTTATGACGCGTTTGTTGAGCATTTCTCATCGCCGGGTTTTTTCTTTACGCAGTATTAGCCGGGAATATCCGATACTCGACAGGAATTATCTTTTCCATAATTTGGAATTAACATTACAGCTTAACTAAATAATCATTCTAACGTGACACCTATCACGGAATATTTATTTATCAGATAATCAGACCTATTTAGACATCCTCCTAATCCACATTAAATTTTAGTCTATATGACATTGGGAATTCTCATGAAAAAACTTATAGCTTCCTTTATGTTATCTATAGCCTCATTTACAAGTTTCGCAGCAGACATGTCAAATGGTGCAGATAACTTTTATAAAAGTGACAAAGTGATTTTGCAGAAAGTTACGTTTAAAAATCAGTACAAAATGGATGTGACTGGTAATTTATTTATGCCTAAAGATACCACCAACGACGCCAAAAAACAGGCAATCATTGTTGGTCATCCAATGGGGGCAGTTAAAGAGCAAAGTTCTAATCTTTATGCACAAAAACTTGCTGAACAAGGTTTTGTTACCTTGTCTATCGATCTGTCGTTCTGGGGCGAAAGTGCCGGGGAACCTCGTAACGCTGTTTTACCTGATCTCTATGCTGAAGATTTTAGTGCTGCTGTCGATTATTTAGGTACAAGACCATTTGTCGACCGCAATAAAATCGGTGTATTAGGTATTTGCGGGAGCGGCAGTTTTGCCATTAGTGCAGCAAAAATTGATCCTCGCATGAAAGCTATCGCGACCGTCAGCATGTACGATATGGGCGAAGCAAACCGTTCCGGTCTGACTCATTACAAAGAATTTAAACCAATGACTGTTGAAGACCGCAAGGTTATTCTGGCCGAAGCAGCCGAACAACGTTACGTTGAATTCACTGGTGGTAAAACCAAATATACCAGTGGTACAACCCACGAAATAACCAAAGATACCCCAGCTATTCAACGCGAGTTCTATGATTTCTATCGTACTCCTCGAGGAGAATTTACACCGAATGGTTCATCTCCTGAATTAACAACGCATCCAACATTAACGAGTGCAGTCAAATTTGTTAACTTCTACCCTTTCAACGATATTGAAACCATTTCACCTCGCCCTATGCTATTTATCGCAGGCGAAAATGCTCACTCCCGTGAGTTCAGCAATACAGCCTATAAACTCGCTGGTCAGCCTAAAGAGTTATATATTGTTCCAAATGCAGGTCACGTTGATTTATATGATCGTGTTGATTTGATTCCGTTTGCTAAACTGACAGATTTCTTCAGCAAGAATTTATAATTCTTGCCAGACGGATCTGTTTTGTTACGTTAAACAAAGACAGCCAAACAAGTTGTTGGCTGTCTTTTTTAACTCATCTTTAGTGTTTCCACCACCATTCTTAGTGCTGGCGAAACATTGCGATGAGGATAATACAGGTGCAATCCGGCAAAACGGTGACTGTAGCGTTTTAACACTCGAATAAGTGTGCCGTGTTCTAAATCCTCAGCCACTAAGTCCTCCGGCACATATGCTAATCCCAGCCCCTTTCTTGCTGCTGACGCTTCCATATAACTATCTGAGAATACCCATTGACCCTGTGGTTTATGCTTTATGAGTTTACCATCCTGCCAGAACTCCCACTGATAAAGGCTGCCATCGGCAAACTGATAGGTAATGCAAGGATGCCCGGCTAAATCCTTTAGCGTTTGCGGAAACCCATAGCGGCTAAAATGTTCAGGAGTAGCCACAGCGACCATCTCGATGTCGGGCGTAATTCGTACAGCAATCATTCCCTCTCCCACATCACCACCCAACCGCACGCCAGCATCAAACTGTTCTGCAATGATATCCACAAAACGACTTTCGCTAATCAACTCCAGCCGAATTTCTGGATAACGTTGGCTGAAAACCGCCAACTTTGGCAACAATACTTTGTCGATTGCGTGCTGACTAGCGTTGATCCTGACTGTACCAGATGGTGTATCCCGGAAATGGGCAAGCATGGATAACCCGTTATCCAGCGTTTGGAAACTGGATTGCGCCGTCCGGTAAAGTTGTTCGCCTGCCTGCGTGAGCGACAATTTACGAGTTGTTCTTGTTAAGAGCTGAACCCCCAAACGCGCTTCCAGATCACGAACTGTGCGACTAATACCTGACTGTGCAACGCCCAGCTTGCTTGCAGCTTTGGTGAAACTGCCTTCTCGTGCAACCAGCATGAATGCATATAAATCGTTGTAGTTTTCGCGGTCTGTCATATTCATTCATTCAAACAAATGCAGACAGCCATTGTAATTCCGCTGCCCGATTTATCGCAATTATTTATAACTAAAAAGCATTAATGTTATCTATTTTCACCATCTAATAATCACGTGTAGTTCTAACTACAATGCATACATCGATTAAAAAACACTCACCACAGAACCAATAACTGGTTTTAACAGGAGTTGAACTATGAACATTTTACCCAAAAAACTGACCACTATCGCTTCTGCCTTATTGTTGGGCGCAGCCTTAACCGGAACTTCCGCTATGACGTATGCTCAAAACATCAATCCTAACGAGCCAGTTTCTATCGTTGCTGAATGGGATAAAACCTTTCCTCAAAGCAATAAAGTCGAACATCGCAAAGTGACCTTTAAAAACCGTTACGGCATTACCCTGGTCGGTGATTTGTATCTCCCCAAAAATCGCGGCAACAATAAACTGGCAGCCATTGCTGTCAGCGGGCCGTTTGGTGCGGTGAAGGAGCAGTCGAGTGGTTTATACGCGCAAACACTGGCAGAACGTGGTTTTATTACGCTGGCGTTTGATCCATCCTATACCGGTGAAAGCGGTGGCCAACCCCGTAATGTTGCGTCACCGGACATCAACACAGAAGACTTCAGTGCAGCTGTCGACTTTCTCGGTCTTCAGCAGGAAATCGATCGTAACCGGATTGGTATCCTCGGCATCTGTGGCTGGGGCGGAATGGCATTAAATGCTGTAGCGGCAGATACCCGGGTAAAAGCTGTTGCCACCAGTGTGATGTATGACATGAGTCGTGTGATGGCCAAAGGCTTGTTTGACAGCATGACCGCAGAACAACGACATGCGGCGCTTGACCAGATCAGTCAACAACGCTGGTCAGATGCCGAAAACGGCAAGCCAGCTTCGATGGCCGGCGGTTTACCAGATAAACTGCCTACTGATGCAAACCCGATCATCAAAGAATTTTATGACTATTACAAAGTCCCACGTGGTTTCCATACCCGCTCTGTTAACTCGAATGGCGCATGGACAGCAACCACTGCCCACTCATTTATGAATATTCCGATGATGAGCTATGCAAATGAAATAACTATTCCAGCACTGATAGTGACAGGTGAAAAAGCGCATTCCCGCTATTTTGCTGAAGATGCTTATAAAGCTATTGGCGGCAAAAACAAAGAACTGGTCATTGTGCCGAATGCGAATCATGTGGATTTGTACGACAACCAGGCAGGAAAAATTCCGTTTGACAAATTTGAGCAGTTTTATAAGACAAGCTTGCGATAAGCTCTGTTACTGATTAATTAATTCTTTGTTCGAACGAAATAATTAATTTTCCACAAAAATGAGGGTGAACAATTAAATTGGTCACCCTCATTACTTAAATCATACTACTTCAGATGCTGCTGAATAAACTGATCAACTATCTCTAACATCTCTTTACTCCAGAACGGTGCACCTCCGTGGTCAGCACCATTGATCTGATACATCACCGCATCTTTATTATTTTTCTTGAGCGCATCGAACATCATCACACTCTGTCCAAACGGAACTAAGCGATCTTTATTACCATGCGCAATCAGGATCGGTGGGATCCTTTCCCCTTTATCTAGATAATTCATTGGTACCGTTGGTTTTACTTTTTTTGGATTGTCTAAAACATTTACACCCCCCAGAAACATGCCTTCCGGACTTTTGTCTGTGATGTGATCCCAGGTTGAAGGCTCTTTGTTCATTTTACTAATGTCGGTCGGACCATAAAAATCAATTACCGCTTTGAGTGAAATCGGATCCTTATCCTGACCTTCATCATCAAATTTATTCTGATTCACGGTAACAGCCGTCATTAATACGGTATGACCACCGGAAGAATCGCCCCACAATACGATTTTCGACGTATCCGCATTATATTTTTCACCATTTTTTTTCATAAAACGAATGGCGGTCTTGGTGTCTTCAATTTGCGCAGGGAAACCTGCAACAGCTGAGTGTCTGTATTCGACAATCGCGATGACGTAACCTTTTTTCGCCATTTTGGTCAATTGTGGCATGCTATGCATTTCCTGCTTCATCCAAGCTGAACCTTGCACATACACAATTAATGGATATTTCGGAGCAGAAACAGCACCAATCTCTTGTGCTGGTGTGAGGATATTCAGATGTAACGCCATCCCCGATTTTTTCGCATATTCCACATGGGTAAATGCTGTAACATCCGGATCTGAAAAATCAGCCTGAATGACCTTCATGCCATCGGTATAAGATTTACTGACAGGGAATTCAGCCAGTGACATTGGTTTTGGTTCAATCACCTTTGAATGATATAACACAGTCTGCGCGCTTAACATTGTACTCACCCCAAGTAATGATACAGCCAATAAATGATATCGACGCATTGTTATCTCCTTATATTCATAATAAATGTACCCGGCCATGACACAAAAATAATGCCCTTGAAAAATCATACACCTACAGGCTGAATATTAATCCTGAATTACAGCTATTATTAAAATAATGAAATATTTGTTATCACCGACAATTTATCTATAAGATTGTCTTGAAGTAATGAAGAATAAGCCAAGGAAGATGCTTTTCGACATTCATGATGATGCCAGTATCTCCCGCTTATTCGCACTGCATCATCATTACTGACAGCAAGCCAGCATTGAGTTAGATAACCTTCAATCAGATCATCAGGTGCATCTTTTCCGCCCATTCTGGTGGGTACCCATCCAGGATCGACGGCATGACTCAATACATTCGGCCAATACCTTGCAATTGCGAAAGCTAAAGCAGTGGCGAAGAGCTTGCTTTCTGAATAGGCTTCGCTGGCATTCCAAGGTCTCGAATGCCAATCGATATCATGGATATCACCAACACCACTAAAATGCATACTGCTACTGAGGTAAATCAAACGTTCAGGACGTTGTATCAGAGCAGTTAAAAGATAAGGTGCTACCGTATTCACCATGAACGTGCTTGGATAGCCATCAACAATTTCTTTTTTCCCACTCGAAGGATAAACGCCCGCATTATGAATGACAGCGTTCATTCGTCCGATTTGATTCACTTGTTCCGCTACAAGCCGAATATCAGATAATCTGCTTAGATCACCAATCACAACGCCTGCGGCTTGAGGTATTAAATCTTTAACTGCTGCAAGTCGTTCTGGTGATCGGGCATGAAGCACAACCTGATGGCCTTGTTCAATCAGGTTTTGTGCAGTCGCCCGACCAAGCCCTTGTGTGCTACCGGTAATGAATATGAAACTCATCTGTTTAACCTCATTACTCAAGATGCTTCTTAAAAAATTCAGTCAATTTCTGGAAAGGTATTAAATTAACCCGATCGTACAAATCCACATGCCCGGCACCATGAACCCAATAGAGTTCTTTCGGTTGTGCTGCGTGTTGATAAGCATCCTCAGTAAATACCTTAGACATCGCTTTATCTCCGGCAATAAACAAAATTGGCCGAGGAGAAATCATATCGATATCTGCAAACGGATAGAAATTCATGAATTTAACATTACTGGTTAAGGTCGGGTGCGTCGTCAACTCAGGCGATGAACCAGCAGGCGTGAATTCTCCGCGCGATGTGCGGTAAAAATCATAGAACTCACGTGACATCAGGTCTGTTTGCTCCGTAATTTCATGGGGCGTGCCACCGGTGTATTCTGTTTTTCCGCCCGTGAATTCAACATAGCGCTGCTCAGCGGCTTTCGCTAATGCCGCTTTTTTCTGCTCAACAGATTGTGCAAATCGGGTGGCCGCGCCCATGTCGACCATGCTGACAGTCGCGACCGCTTTCATGCGTGGATCAAGCTTTGCCGCACTAATCACAAAACTACCGCTGGCGCAAATACCGAGCACACCGATATTTTCCCGTTTCACGAAATCACGAGTGCCTAAAAAGTCGACTGCAGCACTGAAATCTTCCGCATAGATATCCGGTGAAACAGCATTACGAGGTTCCCCAGAGCTTTCTCCCCAAAAGGAAAGATCAATAGCCAGCGTAATAAACCCCTGCTCTGCCAGTTTTTGCGCATAGAGATTTGAGCTTTGTTCTTTCACTGCCCCCATTGGATGACCCACAATGATTGCTGCTCTTTTTTCACCAGCTTTTAGGTTTTTTGGCGTAAATAAATTACCGGTCACCTGCATCTTGTACTGATTCAAAAACGTTACTTTTTGCAGTTCAACCAACTCACTTTTATAAAAATTATCTGCACCATTTGATAAATCAGGCGTGTATTTTGTTGCCATATTTTCCGCTGCATTCACGGTGGTAATATTTCCAGTCATCAGTATGACTCCTAACAGATAGGCGATGAATTTGGGTTTCATGAATGTTCCTTTTTATTTAAAACCATAGCCGATCATTACCATGCATAGGCCTGCGGTGCTTCACCACTGGGACCGGGCCAAATATCATCTAATTGTTTGAGTGTTTCCGGCGCTAATTTGATCTCGACTGCACGGAATGTTTGTTGCAATTGCTCAACTGTTCTCGGGCCAATTAAAGATGAAGTCACCACCGGCTGATGGAGTAACCACGCCAAAGCAACATCAGCAGGATCTTCGTTTAATTGCTCACATAATGATTCATAGGCTTGAAGCTGAGATGCATGCTGCTCAATCTGCTTGATCATCCCGGGGGATGCACGGCGGCCTTCTAATGCCTTTTTCAATACACCACCTAGCAAGCCTCCACCCAACGGACTCCACGGGATCAAGCCCAACCCGTGATAACGGCACGATGGGATCACTTCCAGTTCGATGGTTCTGGCATTCAGGTTATAAAGACTCTGCTCTGCAACCAGCCCCATAAAATGACGCGACTTAGCAATTTCCTGTGCAGTGGCAATATCCCAGCCTGCAAAGTTGCTACTACCGACGTACAAAATTTTCCCCTGCTGCACCAGCAGTTCCATCGCCTGCCAGATTTCTTCCCAAGGCGTCAGTCTGTCAATGTGATGCATAAAATAAACATCAATACGATCAGTTTTCAGACGATGTAAACTATCTTCACAAGCCTTACGAATATGGTAAGCAGAGAGACGGCGATCATTGGGGCCTAGTCCCATTGGTTGATAGACCTTTGTGGCTAAAACGATCTGATCGCGTTTGCCACTTTGAGCCAACCAACGGCCAATGATTTCTTCTGATAATCCATTGCCTTGCTGAATATCTGGCGACTGCGGCAAACCATACACATCAGCGGTATCAATGAAATTGATCCCATTGTCGGTGGCTGCATCCATGATCTGGTAAGAGGTTATTTCATCAGTGACATTACCGAAATTCATCGTACCCAAGGTCAATTCACTGACTTTAAGACCAGTACGACCTAGATTCTTATATTGCATGCTAATTTCACCTTGATTTTTTAGCAGTCGAAATTAACGACTACTCATCAAAACGGTATATTTGCCTTTCTGGCAGGCTGCTTCGAAACCATGACTGACATGTCCGAGCTTTTTTAGCCCCGGAGAATAAGAGAATGCTTTGCAGAAGATGACGATATTTCCCCAAGGTGCGTAATAGGCAAAATCTCCCTGAGCCGGGGTATATCCATCAGGGGTGCCTTTCGTGCTGATTTTTCTCGGTAAATAACTGATTTTTTCAACATTGCCATAGTCATCCCAATCAAGTTGTTGCGGGAGAAGCGTCAGCAGATCGCGGGTTGCGTCATTATCATCTAATACAATTCCAACCTCATGGCCATCAAGCTGAAAGAAAATTTGGGTCATCGCAGTGTCTCCTGGTGCAGCCTGTACAAAATTGGCAATAACGGCAAAAAACACACCTGTCAAACAGCCATGTTTTCTATTTCTTTGATTTAAAAATGCACTGAATCGGAACCGTAACATATTCATATCACTCCTGTTCCAACAAGAGAGCTGACTTATATTGGTAAGTCAGCCATTCTCAATTATACGGATAATGCAGAGACTAAAACTTCTTTAAACGATTTCATTTTTGCAGCATCAGCCCCCATTGCCTCATAAAATGCAATTGGTTGCTGATAATTCATACCAACATATTTTGCACTGGCTTTTAATGGGCTCAGGACTTCATCCATCGTGCATTCAATGATGCCTTCATGCGAATAGGTGAACTCTGCAGCCCCTGCGGTGGCGACAACCTGGAATTGTTTTCCTTTCAACGCAGTACCTTCCGGACCAAACGCCCAGCCATAAGCCCATACCGTATTCATATATGCTTTCAGCATCGGTGTTAAATTGAACCAATGAACCGGAAACATATAAATAACCCGGTCTGCCGCCTCATGCGCAATTTGTTCTGCACGTACATCAAAGTTATTCAAATCATTTCCGTACAAGGATTCTAAATTGCGAACCTCAACGTCAGAAAAAGATCTTGCCGTCTGTTCCAGCGATTTAATCGTATGGGATTGTTCAGGATATGGATGTGATACAACAATCAGAGTTTTCATTGTTAAAACCTTTGAATAAATAAAAAATTAAATTAACCAGCAATACCTTGGACTAAATAGGCATTCCCTTCAGATGCAGCCAACCGATAATCAATAATCGCCTGATATTCTGGCGAGTCATGCCAGGCTTTTGCTTTTTCGATACTGTCAAATTGCAGTATGACTATTTGGCCTTCTGGCACTGTGCCTTCCAAGGCTTCTGCTTTTGCACCATATACAATCCGTTTTCCACCAAATGCCTGATAAGTCTCAGCCACTTTTTCCGCATAAGGTTTCATGCCTTCGGGATTATGGATTTTGACATCAATGATAAAATAAGCTGGTTTGGTCATCGCTTTAACTCCCCTGTTTTCGTTAAGTTTATCCGATTGGATTATTGAGAATTAGACGATGAATAGGATAAAGTTATATAACTAAAAGTTGAAAATAGACTGAGCCTTATGGATACCATCAATCACATCAATGGCATTGTTGCGTTCGTAAAATCGGCTAATCTCGGCAGTTTTACTGCAGCGGCAAAGATACTGGACATCACCCCTGCAGCTGTCAGTAAAAACGTAGCGACGCTGGAGCAAAATCTGGGTATCCGCCTATTTAACCGCACGACTCGTAGCCTGAGTCTGACCGCAGAAGGCGAGCATTTTTTAGCGAATGTTGCCCCTGCTCTCTTATCTCTTGATGAAGCCATTGAAAGCGTCACAACCAATGATGCCAGCCCGGCCGGACTTGTCCGTATATCGGTATCTAATGTGATCGGACGTAAACTGCTGATGCCGGTCATACCGGAATTACTGGCAACCTATCCGGATCTCAGGGTTGAAATTGATTTTGATGATCACATCATTGATTTCGTTAAGGAAGGCTATGACCTTGTGATTAGGGCCGGAAATATCCACGATTCCTCCATGATTTCCAGAGGGTTAGGTGTTCTCAAACGCTGTCTGGTGGCATCACCAACTTATCTGGAAAAATATGGCATTCCACATCATCCGTCTGAATTAACAAGACATCACCTTATCTCCCGCAGATTTCTGGGTAGCCGGATCCAGCCGTGGAAATTCACGCTGCCGGATGATGGTGTATATATGCATGAACCCGTTTCCTCCGTTTTGACGCTGTCTGATCCCGGTACGCTGGTTAACGCTGCATTGGATGGACTCGGCATTGCGGAATCAGCCGTGTATCTCTCGTGGAAATATCTGAAAAGCGGTGACTTGAAATTAGTCTTGTTCGATCAACATGACCCTGGCGATTTCCAGATGATGGTGCAATATCCTCATCGATCACTGATCGCGCCCAGAGTTAAAGCCTGTGCAGACTTTATTCATCTGACGCTCAAAGATAAAGAAGAGTTAAATATTCAGCCACAGCAAATGCTGCCGTATTGCGCAACACCTGTTTAAGCAATCACCACCTTTTCAGGTTATGCAGAAACAGAAATAATCAGGCTTCAACTGATGAATAAAAATTAATAACCATAATCCCGGCAAAAATAAGACTGATACCGACCAATGTGGGAATGTTTAGTTTTTCACCAAAAAAGTGCCAACCAACCAGGGTTATCAGCGAAATACCCATCCCGGACCAGATCGCATAAACAACACCAACTGGTATTGATCTTAATGTCAGTGACAAACAGTAAAATGAGATGCCATAGCCCAGCACAACCAGCACAGACGGGCCCAGTTTAGAGAACCCATCGCTTAATTTCAGCGAGGTAGTTGCTATTACCTCTGAGCAAATTGCAATTAATAAAATAATCCACTGATTCATATTAATATAACCAAATAATTAAATTAAAAAATACTCTTGATGGATAAAAATCATCTTTACCTTGAACAAAAATGTTCATGCATTGTACTTTCATGAAAGAATAATCAAAAAAGACAAAGAGAATAATCACATAATGGTGAATTCAGTATTCGCCACAGTGAGATAATCACCGAAACAGCGCATCATCCGTACTCGTAGTGCTGTGATTTGTGACTCTGGCTCATAAGCCTATGCAGTTTTCAGTACTTAATGCCGGAAAGTTGCATCGGTATCATTTCATCTGACATTCCTTTTACGAGTCCATCAGATGCAAACCATTATATTAAACAACGGCGTTGAAATGCCTTTGGCAGGCTTCGGTGTTTTCCAGATGACAGATGCGGCTGAATGCGAACGGGCCGTTATCGATGCAATTGAAACGGGCTACCGGCTTATTGACACCGCCGCTTCCTATCAGAATGAAACGCAGGTCGGCAATGCGATCAAACAAAGCGGGATCGATCGCAAAGAGTTGTTCGTCACCACCAAGCTCTGGCTGCAGGATACCAATTATGAAGGCGCTAAGGCGCAGTTTGAACGTTCGCTTAATCGTCTGAATATGGATTATGTGGATCTGTATTTGATCCATCAGCCGTATGGTGATGTTCATGGCGCATGGCGGGCCATGGAAGAATTGCTGGGCGCGGGACGCATCAGAGCCATCGGCGTCAGTAACTTCCACCCGGATCGTCTGGCTGATCTGATCGCGTTCAACAAAGTGGTACCGGCCGTGAATCAGGTTGAAGTTAACCCGTTTAACCAGCAATTGCATGCGGCACCGTGGATGATGAGCAAAGGCATTCAGCCGGAAGCATGGGCTCCATTTGCTGAAGGTCGTAATGGCCTGTTCCAGAATCCGTTGCTGACCCAAATCGGCGAAAAATACGATAAGAGTGTCGGTCAGGTGGTTTTACGCTGGCTGTTCCAGCGCGGAATTGTTTCTCTGGCAAAAACAGTGCGCAAAGAACGGATGGCCGAGAACTTCAATATCTTTGATTTCGAGCTGACGCAGCAGGAAATGATTCAGATCACGGCAATGGATTCGGCAACGAGCGCCTTTTTCTCGCACCGCGATCCGGCGATGGTTGAATGGCTGGCTTATCGCAAACTGGATGTCTGAAGGGAGAAAATCATGAAAATATCTTCGTATGAGTTATTCACGAAACGAATATTTGTCTTTTTGCTGATGACAATTTTTAGCTTCCATGCAATCGCTGACCAGAACAATAAAAAAAGAACATTGGTTGTTTATTTTTCTCAGCCTGAAGATGTCAAACTGGATGGTGTTGACGGAAACTCAGGAGCCAGCCTGTTATCTAAAAACAATCAGCGGTTAGGCAGTACACAATATATCGCGCAACTCATTCAGCAACAGACTGACGGAGAATTATTCCGCATTGAAACAGTAAACACCTACCCTTCTCAGCATGAACCGCTAATCCGGTATGCAGAAAAAGAAAAACAAGATAATGTCAGACCGGCGCTGAAAGCAAAAATCAGTAATCTGGCTGACTATGATACCGTTTTTATTGGCTATCCCATCTGGTGGTACCAAATGCCAATGGCGTTATACAGCTTTCTGGAACAGCATAATCTGCAAGGAAAAACGATTATTCCGTTCACCACTCACGGTGGCAGTCATTTTTCAGGTTCTATTCAGGAAATCCAGCGTCTCCAGCCAGGTGCCAGCGTGATCACGGACGGTCTTGCCATTTCACGGAATGATGTCACCGATGACGATATCGAATCTGAAGTAAAAGACTGGCTGAATGATCTCCCTGCAGTGAAATAATCACGAGCCTTTGTTTTATAAGAACAGGTTATTTATGCAGAAAAAATACATATTCCAGGTAATTCAGGATGTTGTAATGACTGGGATTTTGTTATCCCTGATGGGATATCATCTGTGGGATGAAAGAATCCATGAATTGCTTGGTGTTATTTTCGCCATGTTCCTGCTGTTGCATAACGGATTGAATCTTCATTGGTTTGAAAAGTTATTTCAGACGGAATATACGGCATTCCGCATACTGCAAGTGACGATAAATCTATTGCTTCTGCTGGTTGTTTTATCGGCAATATTAAGCGGGATAATGCTCTCACAGCACCTGTTCCCCAACCTGGCCATACATAACGCCTCAGATCTTGTCAGAAAAACGCATATGGCCAGTGTTCACTGGGGGCACCTGCTTATTTCCCTGCATTTAGGGCTGCACTGGAAAATGCTGGCTGATTTTTTCTGTAAGATACTCCGCCTTTCTCCCGCATCGTTATTTGCAAATCGGGTAATGCCGATCATCTTTTCAATGATTGGATTCTACGGGTTATCCGTTTTCATTCATCGGGAGATAGCGTCTTATCTGTTCCTGCAAACGGATTTTTCATTCTTTGATTTTGAAGAATATAAGACCCTTTTTTATGCCGATTTTTTGGCAATGACGATCTTCATGGCTTATTTGACCCGCTGTTTATTATGGTTGTTTATTTTCAGAAATCATGCAGGGAAAACAGCCATGTGATTTCTGAATTTCATTCATAAGCCTATTGCTAAATCAGATTATTGTTGAATATGTCATCAGGCCATACGATTCATATTACCTATTAGTTAGTGCTGCAACCGTTTGTTATTTCTTTGATTGTCTGCATAACATTCTGAAAGGATAAATATGACGTCTTCACTAAAATCATTGCTACTGCTGACCGCGAGTACCGCTTGTTTTTCTGTTTCGGCTGCACCGCAAACAAATTCTGCAGAAAATAAAACCGCAGACTGGATGGAAAAAGTTACCGACGAACAATATGGCGTACTGAAACCAGCGCCGGCACCAACGCAACCGTCCCGCGCCCAGCAATTGATGGGAGAAACCGCTCCCAAACTCGCGGAGCTGACCGATAACGTTCTTTATAACGATATTTGAGAGCGCCCGGAACTTTCAAAACGGGAACGTAGCTTGATTACCGTGAGTGCATTGATTGCGTTGAACCGCCCGGATCAATTTCGATCACATCTGAATCTTGCCCTCGAGAACGGGGTTACACGTTCAGAAATATCTGAAGAAATCACCCATTTAGCCTTGGTTGTGGCACATCCCAATGGTTGCGTAAAAGAACAAGTCGCAGGCTTATATGCACAACGATTAGCTGAAAATGGCTATATCACCATTACCGCTGATGCAGCCTATCAGGGCGGCAGTGGTGGTACTCCACGTTACGTTGATTAACCAGCCATTACTCATGATCGCCGGTGATAAGGCTGATACCCTTTATATGACTGAAAGCGCCTTCCCTCTGGCAACGAACGCCAAAGAGAAAGAGCTATTCTTAATTAAAGACGCGACACATATTGAAACGTATTGGAAACCAGAATACGTCAATCAGGCCATCGGAAAATTAACGTCTTTCTATGGGAAAAATATTTAATTTTAAAAGGGATCTCTGTCATTCTACCGACTCAAAAAAAATCAATCCATTTGAAGCCATATTGATTGAATGATCTAAACTAAAGTTTTGATCGTAATTTGCTTTGAACTTCATACATCGCCGGCACCATTTCCGCCGGCTTAAGGAGAGCAAATGATTGCTTTAGTTGAAGTCTACAACGGGTTGAGTGGTATCTATTGATGGCACATACACTTGTAGATAGTTTTATTCAATATTTTGAACAATTTTCTCAAGACAAGCTCCAGCACATGGATGATCTGTTTTCAGAAAATTTCATTTTTGTTGATCCGGTACAACAAATATCCGGATTAGCGCCTTATCAGCGCTATCTTGCATCCCTCTATGAAAACACGAAATCGTGTGTTTTCACCGTCCAACAATGTGATGTAGCAGATTCTTCCGCTTGGATTGTGTGGAAAATGGATTGTGTGCACGCTCGCCTGAATCGCGGGCGTGCATTTCAGCTAGAAGGCGTGACGCACCTCAAATTTGATCATCGAATCACCTATCAGCGGGATTATTACGATCTTGGCGCAATGGTTTATGAAAATATTCCTTTTCTGCGGCGAGTCATTTTCTGGCTAAAAAATCGGATGATGCAATCATGAAAATTCTAATTACTGGCGCAAGTTCGGGATTAGGTTTGCAACTTGCACAAGATTATCTGCTTGAGAAACATCAGGTGTTCGCTTGCGGACGCAACGCTGAAAAACTCACCAACCATTTTCAGCACAGTGATGCATCAACGCTCGTGTTTGATTCCACCAACAAAGAGCAAACTGATGCAACATTGGCCTGCGTAGAAACGCTCGATTTGCTGATTCTAAATGCTGGAACATGCCGGTATGTCGACAATCCAATGCAGTTGGATGCTACGTTGTTTACTGATGTTTTTTCAACCAATGTCACCGGATCATTGAATGTTTTAGCCGCTTGTCTGCCCAAAATGAAACCTGGTAGCCAGCTCGTTTTTATCAGTTCTGCTGCCTCACGCTTACCGCTTCCCCGTGCTGAGGCATATGGCGCGTCAAAAGCAGCGATTGATTATCTCGCTCAAACACTAGAAATCAGTCTGGTCCCAAAAGGAATTGCATGTTCACTCGTACAACCGGGTTTCATTGATACGCCGCTGACACAAAAAAATGATTTTCCGATGCCATGGCTGATGTCTGTTGCTGAGGCTTCTCAAAAAATCAGACGAGGCATCGCACGTCGGCAGCGATTGATTAGATTTCCATGGTCATTGCATCTTTGTTTTTCCCTGTTACACATGCTACCGCATTCGTTATGGGCTTCACTGGCGCGTCAATTCATTAACCGGACTTAGGATAACTTCATGAATATCGCAATTATTGGAAGTGGCATTTCAGGACTAACATGCGGTTATCTACTGCATCAGCAACATCAGATTACCTTGTTTGAAGCCAATGATTACATTGGCGGCCATACGCATACCGTCGATGTTCAACGTCATGATCAAGTGTGGCCGGTTGATACAGGATTCATCGTTTTTAATGATCGAACTTACCCACTGTTCCTGACTTTACTGAAAAAACTGAACATTACCCCACAGCCAACAGAGATGAGCTTCTCTGTTCGCGATCTGATTACGGGTCTTGAATACAATGGCCATGACCTCAACACGCTATTTGCACAACGCCGTAATTTGTTCAGACCTTCGTTCTATCGATTAATCTCCGAAATTCTGAGATTTAACCGCTTAACTAAAACCGATCTGGCAAATAACACGATATCGAAAGAACAAACCCTGAGCGAATATCTGTCTCAACACCATTTCTCAGATGATTTTTGTGATCATTATATCTTGCCGATGGGCGCTGCCATTTGGTCAGCATCATTGGCTGATATGCGCCAGTTCCCAGTGTTCTTTTTTCTGCGATTTTTCAACAATCATGGGCTGTTGTCGATTGCAAACCGGCCACAATGGTATGTGATTCCCGGCGGTTCTCGCGAATACATCGCACCACTCACCCAAAGCTGGCACAGCCACATTCATCTTTCTGAACCGGTACAGAAAGTTCAGCGCTTTTCAAATCATGTCGCAATTCAAACGCAACATGCTGAGTATCAATTCGATGTGGTAATTTTTGCTTGTCACAGTGATCAGGCTTTATCTTTGTTGGCTGATCCAAGTAATGACGAACGTGAGATCCTCGGGGCAATTGGCTATCGGACGAATCAGGTAACACTGCACAACGATCTTAATTTGTTACCGAAAGCTGATTTGGCGCATGCTTCGTGGAACTATCTGCTCGGTGATGATCAGGAAATGCCGGCCATCGTGACTTATGACATGAATCGGTTGCAATCACTCACAGCACCAGAGCGATTCTGCGTCACACTCAATACGAACACCATGTCACCTGAAAGCGTGATTCAACAGTTCACTTACAGTCATCCGTTTTACACACAACAAGCTATTGCCGCACAACAAAAACGTTCCGCTATCTGTGGTCACAACAGAACCCATTTCTGCGGTGCCTATTGGTACAACGGCTTTCATGAAGATGGTGTCAGAAGTGCGAATGATGTATGCAAGCGCTTTGGAGCAACGCTATGACGATTGCCAACAGTGCTTTTTACACAGGCGTTATACGACATCGCCGCTTTCACCCAAAGCAACATCGCTTTGCCTATAGCTGTTATATGACAGCGATTGACCCAGATGAATTGCATGATCTGGCAAATACCGCGCGCTGGTTTGGAGTGAACCGGTTTGCGCCTGTGAGCTGGTATCGGCGCGATTTCATCCGTTCACAACCTGCAACATTGCCGCTGCGTGAAGCGGTGTGGTTACAGCTCAATGCATGTGGCGGTACACTCCAACCTTCAGAGCAAGGCCGTGTATTGCAGCTCGCAAATCTTCGCAATTTCGGCATTCATTTCAGTCCAGTAAATTTTTATTTCGCGTTTGATCGCACCGATCAACTCTGTTATTTACTAGCTGAAGTCACAAACACCCCATGGCTGGAACAACACTTTTATCTGGTTGATTTACGTCAGCCTGAACCGAATGAAAAAGTGTTTCCTGTATCGCCATTTATGCATCTGGATATGCAGTATCAATGGCGTATCAAATACAGCCAGAAACAGATTTTGATCAACATAGAAAACCACACTGACAAAAAAATATTCGATGCCACGCTGCAGCTTCAACATCAGCCATTTGAGCAAAAATTCGGATATTTTCTGTTGCGCTACTGGCCTGCGATGACGTTAAAAATCATTGGCGGCATCTATTGGCAGGCACTACGTTTATTCCTCAAAGGTGTCCCTTTTTTCGGACATCTGACTCAGAAGGGCAAAACAGATGGAAGTTGAAAAAACAGCATCAGCAGATCTTGTACTTCCTGTTACTCATCGCTGGTTCAAATCGTTGATTGTGAAATTATTAGCCCAGCTAAAACAGGGGCATTTACTGATTCGTGATCAAGACGAAACACTACTTTTTGGTCAGCCAGACAGCCATCCTTCTGCCATTCTGGAAGTTCACCACAGCCAATTTTACATGCGGCTGTTTACCTCCGGTTCAAATGGTGCAGCCGATTCATTTATTGATGGCGATTGGAGTACCCCCGATTTAACAGCGCTACTTGAATTATTTGCGGCCAATATGCCGATGCTTGATGCGATTGAACGCTCCAGTTTGTTATTACTTACGCCATTCCGGTTTTGGCGGCAGTTCCGTAACCGAAACAACCTCTCGGGCTCGAAACGAAATATTTTGGCGCATTACGATATCAGTAACGAATTTTATCAACTGATTCTCGACGAGCGGATGCAATATTCGAGTGGTATCTATACAACCGATGATTGTTCTTTGGCGGAAGCTCAGACACAAAAGCTACATCGAATTTGCCAGCAATTAGAACTCTCTCCCGCTGATCATTTGCTGGAAATCGGCACCGGCTGGGGCGGCCTTGCGATTTTTGCAGCCTCAGAATATGGTTGTCGTGTCACAACAACGACGATCTCCGATGCCCAGTATGTGATTGCACAACAACGCATTCTCGATGCTGGCTTGTCAGATAAAGTCACACTGTTAAAACAAGACTACCGAACACTCACTGGGCAATATGACAAATTAGTATCGGTCGAAATGATCGAAGCCGTTGGTCATGACTTTTTACCTGATTACTTTCGACGTTTAGGTCGTTTGATCCGCCCCGGTGGTCGGTTGTTACTGCAAGCAATCACGATTGATGATCGCCGTTACGACAGCTACCGGAAGGGCCAGGACTTTATTCAGGAACGCATTTTCCCCGGCGGTTGCCTGCCCTCATTGACGGAAATTGTCCGGCATCTCAAAGATCAAACACACCTACAAGTCACAGGTGTTTATGACTTCGCGCAAAGCTATGCCAGAACACTTTCCGACTGGCGGAGTCGCTTTGAACAGCGATGGTCGCAGATCCAATCACTCGGTTTTGATGATGTTTTTTATCGCCTGTGGCTATTTTATTTTTGCTACTGCGAAGCTGGTTTTAAACAACGCACGATCAGTGTAATTCAGCTTGATGCGTTACAACCGCTATCGTTCTCACCTGAAGGAGCATGAAGATGAAACTGATTCACAATGTTTGTCGTGTCTCCGGCACGATTCTGATTGCCTGTGGTTCATTACTGGCCGGATGTTCACAAACAACGGAAGATTATGCGAATACCCAACCGCAAATCGACGTTCAACAGTTCTTCAGTGGTCCACTCAAAGCTTACGGATTAGTGAAAGACTACAGTGGGAAAGTTACCGAACGCTTTCACGTCGACATGAGCGGTACATGGACAAAGGATGCGACAGGCACTTTGATTGAACACTTCGTCTATGCGGATGGTCGTAAAGAACAAAGAACCTGGTATCTGCAGAAAGCCGGCAATTATTATATTGGTACCGCTGCTGATATCGATGGTGAAGCAATTGGCAATCAACAAGGTTTTGCCTTGAATTGGCACTATCGTATGAACCTCAAACTCAAAGATGGCTCAACCGTGAAGGTGAAATTTAACGACTGGATGTATTTGCTTGATGAACGGCGTTTGATCAACCACGCTGAAATTACCAAATTTGGCTTTAAAGTCGGTGAAGTCGTTCTCTACATTGAGAAAATCTAAAGCCGGTTTTATGCAGCCCCTAGTATTTGGCTAATCAAATGCCAGAGGCTGTTGAACCAGCGCCCGGATGTGGCCCACGCCACGGTCAACGGCCTGATGCATAAAAGAGATCATTTCATTTTTATCAGCAGGCTTATCACCAAAGCTCATTCGCATGCATCCAAGACCTAATGCGAAGACTTACAGATGCAGCATGAAATAATTATGCAGAGATATTTCATAGAACAAATGAATGTTATTCATGAATCATGAATATTTATCTGGGAAAAATGGTGCTGGTTATGCTTCAGGCTTTATCTTTCAGAATAACATTTCACCCATGTAATTCTTTTTCAAATAACCCTCAAACATGCGTGATCCATATCACGCCATCACTCTTGCCTAAAATTAAATTTATTTAAAAAACACAACTAACCAATTGAATTTATTGAAATAAATCAAGCTTCAATTATTTATGCATTTATAACATAACAGAAAAAATAAATAGAATTTCAATCAGTTAGATACCACTGCTAATTTTTTAACAACGAAAACATACATCTCCACAACACACATAAGCAGAAGGTAAATAACATGGTTCTTAAAGCTAATTATGAAAACGATGCCGGCACAAGAAAATCAATGTCTCACGAAGAGCTGGGCACTATCCCTCATATGCCTTTTGAAGAATACAAAGAGAAATGTAAAGATTTTCTCACCATGACTCGTAAAAACGGCATTTTGGAAGCCCGTCTGCACACGAACGGCGACAGCCTGCAATGGTGTGCACAAGCTCACCAGGGCCTTCACTACTTCTTTGACTGGGCAGGTCGCGATCCGGAAAACGAAGTCATCATTTTAGGTGGCACCGGCAAGGATTTATTCAAAGGCATCGGCCGTGTTGATAAAAAAGGTGAATGGCAACCAGCCACTGAATTTGGTTCAGCGCCTGATATCGCCTGGCGTATGTACGAGTATCAATACTTAGACGGCACCAAAGATATTGAAGGCCAGGTATTTGATATTCAGGTTCCTACCATCGGTGTTTGGAACGGTGCTGCATTCCATACAGATTTAGTGCTGTTCAGCGATATTACTCTATGTACCGAAGATGCATGGACCACTGAAATGCACTTCAGAACCAATATGGTTCCCGGTGACGGTATCCAAATCGCATGGCGTGAACTGATGGGCCGTAAACGTTATGCCTATGCTGAATTAACCGGTGAAATCATCACTGCGCGTAAGGCACTGGACTTAGGGATGGTCAATGAAATCTGTGAAGACACCGAAGCAGCCTATGCGCGTGCCCAGGAAATCGCAGAACTGATTATCCGCACCGGTACCCGAGTTACCCGTCGTTTAACCGTTCAACAACTGCGTAAACCATGGAAAGAAGACATCGCCAATGAATTGCGCAATGCGTTCTCGACAGAAATGTATGTCACCGCAACCGAGCACTCTCCGCACGAAATTAGTTTCTGGCAAGATGCACACGCAGAAGCTGAATTGGTTAAAGCAGCTGAAAAACAAGGAAAAGTAGTTCGCCCACGCATTGGCGGCGGCCAGTTTGAAGACGAAATTAAATAAACGACTGCCACGTTTGTTTGATTTTTCTTCCGGGTCAGGCGATGTTGACGGCTATCGCCTGACCCGAACTTAGAGACCAAAAGTCTGAGCGAGGGTCATCACCATGAATACAGGCGACAACGTTATCATCTCCGCAGCACTTACCGGCGCTGTGACACCGAAAGATATTAATGAACACATTCCCCTGACACCTGAAGAAATTGCGGCGGATGCCTATGCCTGCTGGAAAAAAGGCGCAGCGGTTGTTCATCTGCATATGCGCGATGATGAGGGTATGGGCACCATGGATAAGCGTAAATTTGAAGAAACCATCCGCTTGATCCGCAGCCATGAAGACTGCGATGTCATTATCAACTGCACTACTTCCGGCGATCATCGTGCTTCCGACCAACAACGGATGGAACACGTATCCACACTCAATGGCATCGAAATAGCCTCCTGGGATGCCGGTTCGTTTAACTGGATGCCGGGCGGTGTTTTCATGAACTCACCGCAATTTCTCGGCAAACTGGCCGAAACATTCCTGAACCGCGACATTAAGCCGGAAATTGAAATCTTCGATAGCGGCATGTTAGGTGTGGCGAATTATTTTGCCGAAAAAGGCGTCATCAAAACACCGATGCATTTCCAATTCTGTCTGGGCGTACCTGGCGGTATGGCGGCAACGGTTGAAAATCTTTTATATCTGGTGAATCACATTCCTGCCGATGCGACATGGTCTGCATTCGGGATCGGGAAACACCACCTGCCTATCATGTATGCGGCGCTGGCGTTGGGTGGACACATCCGTGTCGGGCTGGAAGACAACGTTTACTTCAGTAAAGGCGTACCGGCCACGAATCCGCAACTGGTTGCCCGTGCAGCGGAAGCTATCACCTTACAAGGTAAAAAGGTTGCAACACCGGCTGAGGCTCGCCGTTTGCTGAACTTACCGCCGCTGAAAATACCAGTGCCATCCCCTGCTCTGGCCATGTCGCATTAACCGGCTGATCGCTCAAACCGAAACCCATTCAGGAAAAGACTATGAAAGAAGCAGTTATCGTATCGGCTGCCCGTACGCCGATTGGTAAGTGCCGGGGTTTGCTTGCCCCGGTGCCGGCCCATATTTTGGGCGCTACCGCAGTCAAAGAAGCCGTAAAACGCGCACAAATTGATCCGGAAATGATCGACGACGTTATTTTCGCTAATTTAATGAACAGCGAAATCAATAACATGGGCAGAATGGTGTCATTAGAGGCAGGGCTTCCTGTTTCTGTTCCAGGCATCACGCTTGATCGCCAGTGCGCCGCCTCGCTAAATGCACTGGCGTATGGTGCCATTCAAATCATGGCCGGGTTTGCTCAAACCATTGTTGTCGGAGGCGTTGAAAGTGACTCCCGCCGGACATGGTGCCTGGAAAAAACCGATTCGGCCTATTCCGTACAGCCACCCAAATTCGTGGATATTCACACCTCCCCTGACCGCTTGGGTAATCCATCCATGGGGATCACGGCTGAGAATATTGCCAAACGTTATTCCTTAACCCGGGATGAACTCGACTCCTTTTCGGTCAGAAGCCATCACTTCGCGACCAAAGCATGGGATGCCAGACGCTTTGATGAACAGCTAATTCCTGTTTCTTACAAAGACAGAAAACAGCAGGACATCGTGATTGAGCGGGATGAATCGGTTCGCCCGGATTGCACGATAGAAAGCCTCGCGGCTTTACGTCCCTGCTTTCTTAAAGATGGCATCGTGACCGCCGGGAACAGCTCGCCAATGAGTGATGGCGCAGGCGCTCTGGTTCTGATGGAACGCTCTCAGGCCGAAACCATGCGTTTACCGATTCTGGCGGTATTCCGCGGTTACTCGGTTGCTGGCGTTGATCCGAACTACATGGGGCTTGGGCCGATACCGGCTACGCAAAAACTTCTGAAGCAGACTGGTTTGACAGTCGATGACATCGACCTGTGGGAGCTCAACGAAGCGTTCGCAGCACAGTCGATTGCCTGTATGCGGGATATCGGTATGGATCCGGCGCGCGTCAATCCGAATGGCGGCGCGATTGCACTGGGACATCCACTGGCAGGCAGCGGCGCCATTCTGGCGACCAAGGCAGTTTATGAAATGCAGCGCAGCAAACTGAACAATGCCGTGATCACGTTCTGTGTCGGTGGTGGTCAGGGTGTCGCCGTCTTACTGTCGAGGGATTAATCATGGCAGATAAATACACCAGCAAAGAACAGATCGTCCGTCTGTTTAAAGACGGACAAACCATCATGTGCGGCGGATTTGCCAATCACGGCGTTCCGAACAAGCTCATTGATTGCATCCTTGAAAGCGGCGCACGTCATCTGACGCTCATTTCAAATGACTCAGGTGATGCCGATCTTACCATCGGACGCCTTATCCGCAACGGCGTTGTCGATAAGCTGATTGCATCACACATCGGCCGGAATACCGACACGATCCAACTGGTTGAAGAAGGGAAAATCGATCTCGAACTGGTGCCGCAAGGCAGCCTCGCCGAGCGGATCCGCTGTGGCGGTTCAGGTCTGGGCGGCGTTTTGACCAAAACCGGTCTGGGAACCGTGGTTGAGAAAGGCAAACAGGTCATTTCGGTTGATAACGAAGAATACCTGCTGGAAACCGCGTTACGTGCTGACATCGGCCTGGTACGGGCCAGAACCAGCGATCCGCTGGGTAACCTGACCTATCACGGCACCATGCAAAATTTCAATCCGCTGGTCGCTAAAGCCAGTGCCATCACCCTTGTTGATGCAGATATGCATGTCGACATTGGCGAGCTCTCGATTGATAGCATCGTCACCCCCGGTGCATATGTCGATTTCGTACTGGCAGCAGAGGAGTCAGATCATGAACGCGCGTGATCGTATTGCAAAACAAGCCGCCGCTTATTTTTCACCCGGCGATGTGGTCAATCTCGGAATTGGTATTCCCAGTCTTTGCGGCGATTACGCGGCCCCCGGTGTGATGTTTCATACCGAAAACGGGCTGGTCGGTGTCGGTTCCCTGTGTGATGGCATGTTGGCGGTGGAAGGATTTTCGAATGCTACCGCGATGCGCTTCATCCCGGTTCCCGGTGCCAGCGCCTTTGATAGCGCCGAATCCTTTGGTTTGGTTCGCTCCGGCAAGCTGGCCGCCACGGTGCTGGGCGCACTGCAGGTCGCAGAAAATGGCGATCTTGCCAACTGGGCTCAGCCCGGACGCGTCTTCGGCATGGGCGGCGCCATGGATCTCGTCAACGGTGCCCGCAAAGTCATTATCGCGATGGAGTTAACGAGCAAACAGGGCAAACCCAAGATTGTGAAGTCCTGCGATTTCCCTTTGACCGGAAAAGCCTGCGTTGACCATATCGTCACCGAACAGTGCGTGATCGACGTGACACGTGACGGTCTGGTGCTGGTTGCCCTGTTAGAAGGACTCACGCCCGAAGACATTCAGAAGCAGATCGAACCACGGTTAATTGTTGCTGATCATCTGGCCACAATCCCGGTTTAACACGAACGACAACACGGAATTAATCATTATGGCGAGATAGTCACGGCAGATGTGAAAGGCGTAACTGCAGTGTAGTGCTGTTGTACGGGTTACGACTCCAGCAATGAGTCCTTGATGAAAGCGCGCTCTCTAAGGGGTAAACCTTATGACAAACAACGCTACGCTCGATAAAACAGCGGAATATGCTGACTTCGAAACCCAGAAGACCGGATTCGGCGTCAGAGGCTGGTCAATCATTGCATTCCAGGCCGTCATGTTCTGGGTGGCAGCAGGTGCCATCACACACGGCCTGAATGTTACGCTTCCCGCATTGTCCAAAACGTATAACCTTGACTACAACACGCTCCTGGCGCTGGCAACCCCGGCGTCATGGGCTTCCATTCCTGCCGGGCCAGTTACCGCCTGGTTGTGCGAGAAAAAAGGCGCTAAGTTCAACATCATCCTCTGTCTGCTTGCGTGTGGATTATGTTTCGGCCTGCTCGGCTATGCCAGCTCGCTCCTCAGCTTCTCCCTTCTGTTCGCCGGTGTCTGCTTTTTCGGTACCGGCTTTGCGTATGTCGGCGGTACCTCCATCGTCACTAGCTGGTTCGTCAGAAAAGCCGGTCTGGCGCTGGGCTGGTGCACCGTGGGTCAAACCTTCTCCAGTGCGTTTTTCGTCCCTGCTCTGGCCGCTTCATTTGCCATTATGGGCGTTCAGCACGGGTTCTGGGGGATCGCCAGCATGATGTTTGTCCTGGCAATCGTCACCACGCTGTTTATTCATAACAAACCGGAAGATATCGGATTAGCGCCCGACAACGAACGGATCACGCCGGCGCAGTTAGCTGAACGACAGAAACAACATGACGCCTATCAATGCCCGCTGACCGTAGCACAAATATTACGCATGAAAGATGTGTGGCTGATGGGGATCGCGACCGGCGCCATCTACGTCATGCTGGTTGGTGTGGTAAGTCAGATTGTACCCCGCCTGATGTCATCCGGTTACTCTCTGGAAACCGCGATCTTCTACATGTCTGCTTCTGCGCTGTTCGGAACCTTTGGCGCCTTCGGCTGGGGTTGGCTCAATCAGCGGATCGGCGTCAAAAAAGCCATCATGACTTACACCGTCTGGTGGATCGTCGCCATCGTGGTCAATCTGTTTGCAGATAACGTCTATATGCTCTGGATCTCGCTGCTGATGATTGGCTTCAGCCTGCCAGGCGCGACGAACTTAAGTACCGCACTGATTGCTACCAAATTCCCCCGCCGCCTCTATATCCGTGCGATTGGTATTGTCCATCCGATCCAATCCATCATCCGCTGCTTCTCATTCTCAATCCTCGCTTTCGGATTGGCCTATCTGGGCGGATATACCGGCGCCTATCTCTTATTGGCAGCGGTCGGTGTCGTCACCCTCCTCCTGTTTCTCATCACAGATGTCACGCCTGTCGATGAACACAACCTTTAAATAAACCAGGAGGAATAAAACATGGCTTCATTTATCAAAACAGTATGTAAAACACCGTCGTACAGCCTTGTGGCATTGGCTTGCTGTTGTCTGGCACCACAGGTTTATGCTGCGGAGGGGATCAGTCCCCTCCAGCCCGGCGCAACTACCGGGGCGCCGGCCGGGGCGCTGCCACCCCCTGGTTTCTATCTCATGATGGATGCCGATTATGAAGGCGGCAAACTTAAAAATAATGAAGGAGACACAGCAACTACACCGGATGGCAAACAGATCGAAGCATCCAATGTCAGTAGTGTCATCGCACTCACCTGGGTAACCGATAAAGAACTGTTCGGTGCGCGTTATGCGGCGGCCATTGCCCAACCCTATAAATGGGCCAGCACCGAATTCACGACGACGGACGGCTCAACCACAGTCGATAGTCAGGGCATAGTCAATACCGCGATCACACCGGTGATCCTTTCCTGGGATCTCAAGAATGGTTATTTCATCTCGACCGGGCTGACCATCTACGCGGATAACGGTGATTTCAGTTACGACTACAACGCGGCAGCCGGTCGTAATGTGAAAAACGCAAAAGCCATCGGCAATGATTACTGGACATTCGAGCCGGCTTTCGCCGTGACGCGCATGGGTGAGCAATGGACATTAACGCTCAATAATATGCTCGACTACAACACGACCAATCACACCACGGATTATCAATCCGGTATGACTTATTACCTCGATGCCAGCGCGACCCGGCGCATCGATCACTTCACCGTGGGTTTGATCGGCAATTACACCAAGCAAATTACGGATGATGAGGTGAACGGTGTCTCGGTCGCCGCTGTGGATGGGTTATCTGGTTCTGGCAACAAGAGCGAACACATTCTTGCCGGCCCTCTCCTCGGCTATGACTTCGGTTCATTTTCGTTAACCAGTCGCCTGCTGGTTTCTCTGCGGGCCAGAAACGACGCGGATGTGTCATTCATCCACCTGGGTATCAGCATGCCGCTTCGCTGACGACCTGCTCCGGATATTCCATTACTAGCAAAACCTGAAGCCGTCGGATTCCGTCGGCTTTGGGATCACTCAACTTATAAAAAGGAGTTTTATATGTCATCACTTGTGATTACGAGTGCTGTTCGTACTGCAATCGGGAAATTCGGTGGCAGTCTTGGCAGTATTCCAGCCACTGAACTAGGTGCTTTGGTGATGCAAGAAGCCATCCGTCGTGCGCAAATATCCGCAGACGATATTAACGAAGTCAATTTCGGCAACGTTTTACAAGCCGGTCTGGGCCAGAATCCGGCACGGCAGGCATTACTGAAAGCCAGCATTCCTGATTCCACACCGGCCACCACCGTCAATATGGTGTGTGGCTCCGGACTGCAAAGTATTATTTACTCCGCGCAAAGTATTGCCGCCGGTAATGCCAATATTGTGCTGGCGGGTGGCATGGAAAATATGTCTGCTGCGCCTTATGTATTGGATAAAGCGCGTTGGGGCTACCGTATGGGCGAGCAAAACGTGAAGGACTGTCTGATTCATGACGGTTTGTTTTGTGCCGTAAACCATTATCACATGGGCATTACGGCAGAAAATGTGGCGCAGAAATACGGTATCAGCAGAAGTGAGCAAGATGAAATAGCCCTGCTCTCTCAGCAACGGGCCCAGGCTGCGATTCAATCACATGCGTTTGAAAAAGAAATTTTGCCCGTTACCCTGCGCAGCAAAAAAGGCGATTCGGTCTTTTCGACGGATGAGTTTGTGCGTCAGGATGCATCAATGGCGCAATTGGCCAAGCTGAATCCTGCTTTTTCTGAAGATGGTACCGTCACCGCCGGGAATGCATCCGGCATCAACGATGGTGCTGCGGCACTTGTGATCATGACGGAAGAACGGGCAAAAGCCTTGGCGGTTCCAATACTTGCCAGAATTCGCAGCTTTGCAACCAGCGGTGTCGATCCGGCCTTGATGGGCATCGGCCCGGTTCCAGCAACACAAATTGCCTTGAAACGAGCCGGTTTATCCATGGCGGATATTGATCTGATCGAAGCCAATGAAGCGTTTGCCTCGCAATTTATCGCGGTTGGGCGTGAGCTCAAGTTCGATTTGGAAAAAACAAACATCAACGGCGGCGCCATTGCACTGGGCCATCCAATCGGCGCTTCCGGCACTCGCATTCTCGTGACGCTGTTACATGCCCTGAGTGCGAAAAACAAAACGCTGGGTCTGGCCACATTGTGTGTCGGTGGCGGTCAGGGCGTCGCGATGATCGTAGAAAGAATTTAAGCATAATCCAGAGTGCTGGTTATACTGTCTTTTGATTTGAATGAGACAGCATAATTAGCATTTCTGTGTTGTAAAAATTTTCTAAATTGCCGCAGAAATAATGGCACACAAGGATTTCTGTTTTTAGCGTCCCAGACCAGTTCCAGATCAAACCAATATTTATCTTCTTTAATATCTAAGAGAACACAATTTTCACTCAACAGATAACTCCGGTGTCTTGGCATTAACAGCACGGCACGATGATTAAATTCAAGATTAAAACAACAGGTTTTCAGGTTCGGATATTCTTTTTCTACACGATAAGGAATTTGGTAGCGGTCGAGAAACTCGGTACTGAATTGGTGCGATAAAACAAAGCTGCCTGGATCGACACGAATGATAGGCCAGTTTTCAACTTCATTTAATGAAACGACTTTTTGTTGCGCCAGCGGATGACGTTTATTTACCGCGACACCGATGGTGTCCGATTGGATATATAAATCTTCAAATAACTCGTTTTCGACAAAATTAGGCCGGATTAAAAAGCCAAAATCATAGCTCTGATCTTCCAGATAACTTAACGCCTCATCCAGCTCACTATCGCGGCAATCAATGACGACCTCCGGAAAATCCACATTAAATTCAGCTAAAAAGTCGACCAGCACCTGCTGAACCGCCTCGCCCAAAAAGGCAATCTTCAGCTTTTTCTTACTCTTACCCGTAAATTTGCTCATCACATCGAGCGAGTTTTCATATTGCAGAATGATCTTTCTGGCTTCATCCAGCAGGAGATGACCACTGCTGGTCAAGTCAACGACATGCGTATCCCGTTTAAATAACTCGGCACCAAAATGCTCTTCCAGGGTTTTCATATGACGACTTAATACAGGCTGTGTAATGTTCATCCTCTGGGCTGCCTTCGTGAAATTCAGCATTTCACAGAGCGTCACGAACTCATATAACAACTGTAGCTTCATATCAAAACCCGATGCGGTGAGAAACGATATGCACTATATCAAAGCAAGAAAAATCAATTTGTGAATGCCTTCAAAGAGAAGCGACAGATTTGGTCATGCCCAAATTGTATAACCAAAAATAAAAAAGGAATTTCCGGCGTAAAAATACCGATGTTACTTTTTCTAAGTCTCGTAATTTTTATTGTCTGGAGAATCAAAATGAAAAGATTAGAAAATAAAGTAATCATTATCACTGGGGGTAACTCAGGCATCGGAAAGGCAACCGCTGAATTATTCTGCCGCGAAGGCGCTAAAGTTATTATTTCCGGCCGAAGAGCCGAGGAAAACCAGAAAGTTGTCGATGAAATTACCGCCAAAGGAGGCGAAATTATTGCCATTCAGGCCGACGTGTCGGTTGCGCAGGAGTGTGAAAAAGTCATTGCCGAAACGATCAAGAAATATGACCGGATCGATGTGTTGGTAAACAATGCGGGCATTGCAGACAAACACATGCCCATTACGGAATGCAGCGAAACCTGGTATGACACCGTGTGTAAAATAGACCAGTATTCTGTCTATTACATGACCAAATACGCACTGAAATATATGGAACACCGTGGTGCCGGCTCAATCGTGAATATATCGTCCATCGGCAGTCAGGGTGTTGCAGGCATCGCCTATAGTGCCGCAAAATCAGCCGTCAATGCCATGACCAAAAACATCGCCTTACAATACGCCTCGACCGCAATCCGCTGTAACGCCGTCGCTCCGGGGCCAACCCCCACCCCCCTGAATACACCGGAACAAATAAAAACCTTCCACGGTGAATTTGCGAGTTTATGTGCTAAACATATCGACGTGACGTTACCTACGGCATCGGCAGAAGACCAAGCGGAAGCCATTCTGTTTTTTGCCAGCGATGCGTCAAAAGCGATCACCGGGCAAATTCTATATGTCGACCACGGTACATCGCTTTATTAATACGAAGCGGTTTGTCTTTTATGCGGATAATCATCAGTGGTGCACTGCATGGCTGATGATTATTCAGAGAACTGATGAGAATGTCGGAATTTGGATAACAGTATGGCTCTTGGCCTGCGCCGTCCAAATTTAAGTTTTTGTTATGCCAAACGCAGATTTTTAATGATTATCGAATCAGCTTTCGAGCGTCTTTAAGTAATAACACCAGTTGTTTTTCTCTCACTGGCGATGAAATAAAACCAAATCGCTCGTAAAATTTGGATGCCAGTTCATCAATAGGGTGAGTCAATAAAGCTCTGATGCCAACTTGCTCCGAAATCATCATGGTGCGACGGATAGCATCTTGCAACATACCGACACCAAGTCCTGAGCCTTGGTGCATTTTTGAAACGGCTAGCCGAGCCAGAATAACGACAGGAATAGGATATTGTCCCATGCCACGGCGAATTCGTTCAGGCGCATCATAGGTTTCTACTTGCCCTACGGTGAGACTAAAATAACCCACAACCACATTGTCTTCACACACTACAAAAGTTTTCGCCGAACCACTGGATTGGGCTTGTCTGGCATGACGTAAAAGCCATTCATTCAGTGCAGGAGTGCCACAATCAAATTGTTCAAGAAGGTGTTTTTCATGTAACACCTCTGGTTTCGAAATAGACATTATTTATCCCAAGGAGCTGTGCGGGAGAAAAGGTCTTGTAACCCCTGATTTTCTTGAGCCGGTTGATCAAGCATATCCAGCAAGTCTTGATATTGTTCACCAGAAACTACGAACAAACGTTGATCAAGTAGCGTCTGTTCAGCAGCATGACATGCACTATCAAGAATGAAATCAGTTAATGATTTGTGCGAAATATCCGCTGCACGACGTAGCACTGCTTCTTGCTCAGGCGTAGCCCGAAGCCCGAGACGAGCAGAACGTGAAGTTCGTGAAACAGAAGATGCAGAGCTGGCCATGATTATCTCAATTAACAAAAAATGAACAACTTAATGTTAGTACAATGAACAAACAAAATCTAGTTTGAAAGGAGCATAACTTCGTTTTATGCGGTGGCACGTAGTGCCATCCGACATTAAAATTTGTTAGACGCTTTTGCTTTTGACTTGTCAGTTTGGCCGATTGAAAAATAGCGCAGGACTGATTTTGAAACGATCGCATAACGCCTGAATATGGTCTTTAGAAAGTTTTCGTGTGCCACCGAGGATCATCGAGACCATGCTTTTACCACCAATTTCATTTTTAAAATCATCGGTTTTTAAATCGTATTGATCCATTAGTATTCGCAATACCGCTGCGCTGCTGTCCAGCGCTGCCACCTTGCGATTGAACTCGGCAAATTCAGGTGCATTATTTTCCCAGCGTTCAATTGACGCAGAAAGTAACTCAATGAGCGGCTCATAGAGATCGTATTCTTCAATTAGCTCCTCCATAAAGGAGAGGGCTTGTTCGTATTCTTCATTGTTGCTGATGTGAACAAGGAAACTGGCATTGGAGAATAATGACCGGGCCTGTTCTTTCACTTGTAAGAAGCTCATTGCTCAGACTCCTTAGCGTATTTTTTGCAAAGTTTATCGTATTCAGCATGCGTCACGATGTGTTTGACGTACATGCGGTTATCTCGGAACTCAATGAAAGCGATCATGCGCAGGTTATTGCCACCGATGTCAATTACCCACCATTTTTTCTTGTATTTGAAGTTATCAAGGCTTGGGAAAACAGCTTTTAACTCAAGTGGGTCGTCAAAGTTACCATTTCGCAGCACTTTATAAGCAGCTTCAATGGCGGTTGCATCGTTAGGATAAAGTTTAACCGCATCATTAAACGGCTTTCTGGAAATTACATGCACAAGCAGATCTCATAAGTTCACTATATGTAAACTTTAGCAGTAATTTGTTATGTTCACAAGTGGTGAATTTCTTTAGTCTAACAATTCATTAAACGGATATATTCCGTATAACCCGTCTGTTTCAGGCACAATAAAGGAAATTGTATTGTCAAAACTACTACCTTGCCCCTTAATCTACAGTAGAGATTTGCTTGAACTTATGGCGTCAAATGTGACAGCAAAACAAAAGCCCCATGTGAGACTTTATTCCTCTCCCACAAATGAATTCAACCAGCCCTCGATTCATATTGCTTATCTTCAGACAATAATTGACGGTATAACACCCAGCCGGACAAAACGCCGACGCCAATCAACACATACCAGAGTATTTCCGGCGGCTTAGTGCCGACATTGCCCAGCATCCGGCCGACCACAATGTTGCTCAGCAAAGCCACGCAACCGCCGAAACTGGCGTAGAAGCCGTAATAGCTGCCGAGTTGTCCGTCGCCGGCATAATGCGGTAGCCGAACAGAAAACAGCGGATAACAGAGAATCGAACCGAAAGAAAACAGCACCGCCTGTAACGTTACCGCCATCACCGGCATTTCCGCTAAACAGAGCATCGTCACATAGCTGCCACCCATGCAGGCAAGACCGATTCCGATCGCGCGCGGAGTGCCTAGCTTCGTTTTTACCCAATGCGTTACAGACAACTGCAACACCACGCCAATCAGTGCGGTGATGACAAATACCGAACTGAGCAGGCTGGCGGGTTGATGTGCACTCTGGATATAGGCCGGGATCGCCAGATAGAGTTGATGGAACAGGATGGGGTATGCTGCCGCACACAGGGTAAAACGCAAAAACGGACGGTTCAGCCAGATCGAATGCCATTGCGTCAGCACGCTGATGGGCGCTGATTTGCTGGCTAACACCGCTTTGGGCAGATAACGCCACTGCAATACGGTCAGCAGTAAAAAAATGCTGCCGGAGATGCACCCTGTCGCCGCATAGCTCAGGTTCGTCAGCCATAAACCCGCCAGCGGCCCCAGCAACATGCCGGCTTCACTCGCCAGATTATGTAACGCAAACGCCTGATGCCTTTGTTCGGCGTCTCGACACTCCGCGGCCAGATAAGCCTGTGCACAGGGCGTAAACAACGCCCCGGCAAAGCCGGTCAGGAATGCCGCCACAATCAGCACCGGCACCGAATCGGCCCAGCCGAGCAAGGCAAAACCAAATGCACGGATCAGGCAGCCGCCAAGGATCGCCGGACGGTAGCCAAGCCGATCACCCAGCGTTCCGCCCAGCAAAAACAACCCTTGCTGGCTGAATACCCGTATTCCCAGGATCAGGCCCGTGATCCAACCGGTTAGGCCCAGCGTGCTACCCAGATGATGCGCCAGATAAGGCAACATCATGTAGAAGCCCAGATTGAACGCAAGGCCATTGGTCACTAACAGCCGCGCCGCAGGGCTTAAACTGCGCCAGCTATTAATCACTGATTTGAGTGGTATCGCTAATTTGAATGAGAGCATCGGTCAGGCTATCTGGCCGGCTCGTCTGACTGTGCGGATATAAGGTAACCCGTCACGGTCATGATAAAGTTCGACAGGTACCTGATAGAGTCGGGAAATCAGCGCGGCATCCAGTACTTCCCTGGGATGACCAAAAGCCTGTAGCTGCCCGTCGGCCAACACGATCAACTGATCTGCAAACTGCGCCGCCAGATTCAAATCGTGTAATACCACGAGAGTGACCCAATCATTCGCGCGGGTTTTGGCATGCAGATGTTCCATTAATTGCATTTGATGTTGCAGATCGAGCGCACTGACCGGCTCATCCAGCATCATCATTTTCGGCTCACGCAGTAACACCTGCGCAAACAACACCATCTGGCGTTGTCCGCCACTCAGGGAATACATCGGGCGATCGGCCAGATGCGTAATGCCCAAATCGGCCAATGCCGCAAGTGCAGCCCGTAGATCTTCATCGGATAAGCGCAGTTTCAGCCGTTCCAGCCGGCCAAGCACGACCACTTCCAGCACACTGAGCTCCAGATCAGATTGTGTGTTCTGCGGCATATAACCAAATAGCTGGCGCCACTGCGTCATTGGCATTTCTGCGCGACTTTTTTGGTTAAACCGGATATCGCCACTCTGTAACGGCAATTCTCCAAACAACGTGCGCAGCAGGCTGGTTTTACCTGTGCCGTTCGGGCCGATGATGACATGCAGCTGTCCGGGCTTCAGCTGCAAACTGAGATCCCGCACTAACGGCTGCGAGCCAATCTTCACCGACAGTTGATGCAACTCAAGCATGTCTGCGCCCTCGCCCCAGAATCAACCAGATGAAAAACGGGACACCGATAATCGCCGTGACAATCCCTATCGGAAATAACGCGCCGGGAATAATGGATTTTGAAATGACCGACGAAACCGACAGCAGCAACGCGCCACACAGTGCCGATAACGGGATCAGATAGCGCTGATCTTCACCAATCAGCATCCGACCGATATGCGGAGCAACCAAACCGACAAAACCGATAACACCGACAAAACTGATCGCCGTGGAGGTCATCAGTGCAACCAGCACCAATGTTTTTATCCGCAACCGATTGATATTCACCCCCAGACTGAGGGCTCTTGCCTCCCCTAAACGTAAACACGTCAGCTTCCAGGCATCACGATATAAAAGCACCGCACACACCAGTGTCACGACGGCCGTAATGAGCAACGAATCCCATGTGGTGCGCATCAGACTACCAAACAGCCAGAAGACAATTTGTTGGTTTAATTCCGGTGACGAAATGAACTGCAGCAGTGACAGCAGCGACTGAAACAGGAACAGCAATGCAATACCAGCCAAGATGATGGTCTGGCTGTTGATGCGACGCATCAGCGCAAGACCAAACAACAAACTGGCCGCCAGCATACTGAAAATAAAGGCACCGGCAGGAATTGCCAGCAGCGAGACAATACCGAACGAACTGCTGGTCACTAAAGCCAATGCCGCGCCAAATCCGGCAGCCGCAGCCAGCCCCAGTGTAAAAGGGCTCGCCAGCGGGTTATCCAGCAAGGTTTGCATTTGCACACCGCCTAACCCCAACGCAGCGCCGACAACCAGCGCCATCAAAGCTATCGGCAGACGCATTTCATACACAATGGTTTTGGTCATTGGCTCGGCGGTGCCCGGCTGAAAAAGCGCATGTACAACATCCGAAACCGGCAACAAGGAAGGACCGGTGGCAATATCGAACAAAATACTGCACGCGATCAGGACAATAAAAATCATCAAAAACTGCCACCGGCGCGCCTCTCGCTGACGCTGCCGAACTACTACTGCCTCATGTGCAGCTGCATTTAACATGAAAAACCCCGTAGATCTGAATTTCTGTAACGGATGAGATGACGCAGTATATACCTTGCTGATGATATTGATAATGGTTACCATTATTAAAGTTGAACGAAAAAGGAATGTTATGAACTGGTTAGGTCGTTACACAAAATTCACGGCTATCACTATCATACTACTGGCTTTGACTACCAAGATCTCCATGGCAAAACAGGTAGAAATAGAAGATGTTCTGGGGCGAAAAGTAACTATTGATGCTCCGGCAAAACGGGTATTGCTCGGCTTTTATATCGAAGATTATTTTGCGATCGGCGGTGAAAAATCCTTTGATCGGCTCGCCGGTATTTCCAGCGGATGGTTTATGAAATCCCGTCCGGCCATTTGGGATATGTATGTGGCCAGCAAACCGCAACTGGCGCAGATCCCGAACGTTGGTAACGTCCAGGATCAAACTTTCTCGATGGAAAAAGTCTTAGCCAGCAAACCGGATGTCGTCGTTCTGGCTGACTGGCAATACAAAGCGCTTGGCTCAGAATTAGCTCGTCTGGAACAGGCCAAAATCCCGATGGTGGTCATTGATTACAACGCGCAGACGCTGGAACGTCACTTGGCCAGCACTCGCATTCTCGGTCAGGTTACCGGAGAAAATGAACGGGCAGATAAAATTGCTCATGCCTATGAGCACGTTATTCATACCATCACCGAACGGATCACAGCCGCCAATCTTCCCAAACCGCGCATTTATATCGAACTCGGTGATAAAGGCCCGGCAGAATACAGCTACACCTACGGCAAAAATATGTGGGGCGCGATGGCGGAGCTGGCCGGTGGCAATAACGTAGCCGCCCCCTTCGTCGAAAGCTGGGGAACCATTCATCCGGAGCAATTACTGGCCAGCAAACCTGAAGTGATTCTGATTGCCGGGTATGAAAGTGTGGTCAGCCCACCGGCGATGCAGGTTGGTCAGGACATCACCGTAGCTAATGTGCAACAACGCTTGCAGGGCTTTATTCAGCGTGCCGGCTGGTCTGACTTGCCTGCAGTGAAGAATCAGCGGGTCTATGCGGTTTATCATGGCGCAACCCGTAGCATCATGGATGCCGCGCTGATTCAGTATGTCGCCAAGACACTCTATCCGGATTTATTCCAGGATCTGGATCCGCAAGCAACCTATCTGAAGTTTTACGAACAATACCTGCCGATCCGTCCGCATGGCACTTTTATGCTGGGCGTGAAGGATAATCTGTAACTCTCCAATTCATGCTCCGTTCAGTCATGATGAGCGGAGCATGAATCACTTAACCCACCAGATCATCACTCATTAATGTATCGCGGTACATCTGTGGTGTTACCTGATAGGTCTGCCGGAAAACCTTGCAGAAATAACTGGTCTGCGAATAACCCAGATTTTTCGCAATACTGGCAATTGACCAGTCGCTGTGCTGCAGCATTTGTTTGGCATTAATCATCCGCTGCTGATTCAGATAGGCGTTAAAACCAATTCCCTGATATTTTTTGAATAATTTACTGAAGTAATACGGGCTGAGATATACATGCGCGGCAACATCTTCCAGTCTCAGATCTTCAGAGAAATGCGTATCAATGTAACGCAACGCTTTTTTGATCTTGTTGTCGTGGGGCTGCTGAATCCGGTTTTTCGACGCAACCGGTGTCTCTTTGGCATCATTAATAACAATAAAATTCAGATTCTTTTTAATACAGTTATCGACAATGAGTTTTAACAGGTCGGCAGAGGCCATCACCTTTGAATAATCTACCAGAGGAATATTCTGATATTCCTGCATCAGTTCCTGATCAGCCTGCCATTGCTGATCAACCTGCTGAATGTTTTCCAGCGATAGATCATTAATGACCCTCACCTGTCCGCACAGCACAAAGCCCACCAGGTGGCCGGTGATCACGAGCGGAATGGAAAAATCGGTCAGCCCGGCATGACAACGGTAGATGCAGGGTTTATTGCCTTTGGAGGCTTCTAATCCGCCACATCGATCACTCATCCGGCAGCGGGAGTAATGCTCCGGATCCTGCCGCATTTTCTGACAGAACGAGGTGAAATTAAAACGCTCCGAGATCTCTTCGCCATGGATATTTACGATAACGACAGCAAGACTGGTGGCATTAGCAAAATCCAGGGCAATTTTGTTGATCAGCTCGGAATCTAATGAACTTGCAGAAGTCATGAAAAAGCTCTCAGCTTGTTTTTCTAAAGGGAAAGATGAGTAGCATCTCATCCGTGTGTATACAAAAACACCGGCAGGATTACCTGAGATTCACTCTAATCTCAAAATTTCAGAGGTAGTTTCTATCATGGTTCGAATTTTATAACGGTGATCTGATTGGCAATAATTATAAAAATCAGGCAACTCGTTGATAGAGTTGCCTGAAAGCCTTAAAAATACAGATTCAAACGAAGTGATATCAGATCGTCGGCGTGTCTGTTTCTGTGGCAGTATCGGTGTTTACACGGCAGACATTACACGGCAGGTTTTTCCCGATCAGGAAGCGATAACCGGCCGCCCCCAGACAGGCTCCAACTACCGGAGCCAGGACAGGAACCAGGAAATAAGGGATATCCCGGGCACCTGTCAGCGCGACATTGCCCCAGCCTGCGAAAAAGGTGAACAATTTAGGACCAAAATCACGGGCAGGGTTCATGGCGAATCCGGTTAACGGCGCTGTCGCCGCACCGATTACCGCCACAAGCACCCCAATCAGCAACGGTGCCAGCGGACCTTTTGGAACGCCGTTGCCATCATCGGTCAGCGCCATGATCAGACACATCAGCACCGACGTGATCACGATTTCGACCAGTGATGCCTGGAGTACGGATATGGACGGATATGGATAGGTACTGAAAATACTGGCCAGATACAGACTATCAACACTCCCCCGTACCAGTTGATGCGCCTGTTCGTAATCAGCGAACAGATTATGATACAAGCCGTAGGTTAATGCCGCTCCGCAGAAGGCGCCGGCAACCTGAGAAATGATATAGGGAACGACTTTGCTGCGATCAAAGCAGGCAAACAGCCAAAGCGCGATCGTCACCGCCGGGTTAAGATGCGCACCGGATACCGCGGCGGTCAGATAAACAGCCAGCGCGATCCCCAGCCCCCATACGATACAGATTTCCCATAACCCAAAACTTGCACCGGCCAGTTTCACTGCACATAAACAACTGGCACCAAAAAAGATAAACAAACCGGTTCCGAGAAACTCGGCCACACATTGCGCTCTCAATGAATCATTCATAACAGTCCCTTTCCGTAGCCTCAGATAGTCATCATGGCGATCGTGGTACAGCGCACGACAAGCCATGAGTTATACCAGGTAAATATATAGAGGCACTGGAGGAAATAATTGTTGTGTTGGTTCAGGCAGAAGATAAAAAATCGCTGTGGAATATTAAAATATTGCTCTTTTTCAGAAGAAATATTTTCCTTTTTCTAAGAAAGACATCTGTTTACGACGAATTGGATGATATGACTTTTTTGTCTTTTTCATCTGCAAATATTGCTATGGGTATCGCATTTTTATTACTTTATATGTTCTTCTGTTCTTTTCCTTGAAAATATTGCCAGTTTTTCCTGATTTCTGGTCATTATTTCCGGATTTCAGAACCCTCGCGAATAACACATCTCAATATATTTTGTCATCTTGTTTTTTTTGAAGTTGCAAATGCATTTTCTAAAAAAATCATATTGTCATAACCCGCCAAACCCAAGCCATTACTGTGTTTCCCGTTATATGCACAGCAATTTTTTTATATGACAGCTTAATTTTTTCCTTATTTAAGAATTCAAGACAGCCATTCTTTTTTATCGCTTCTTCGTATAGTCGTTTTGCAGCTCTCCCAGAAATTAAGTCGAGGTATCACATGCAACAAGAAGCGTTAGGTATGGTCGAAACCCGTGGATTGACCGCGGCGATTGAAGCCGCAGACACCATGGTCAAGTCCGCCAATGTCATGTTGGTGGGTTACGAAAAAATTGGTTCCGGTCTGGTGACCGTAATCGTTCGGGGCGATGTCGGTGCCGTAAAAGCAGCGACAGACGCAGGTGCCTCAGCCGCCGCGAATGTCGGTGAAGTGGTTGCGACGCACGTTATTCCACGCCCTCACACTGATGTTGAAAAAATTCTTCCTAAAGGAATTAGCCAATGAGTCAGGACAACCTGGTCGAACAAATCATGGCCCAGGTGATGGCGAAAGTCAGCGATCAAACTGCGGCCAAGACTCCGCAAACAACACAACGAGGCACAACAATGGCTGAAAAATCCTGCAGCTTAACTGAGTTCGTGGGCACCGCAATCGGCGACACCATCGGACTGGTTATCGCAAACGTAGATCAACAACTGCTCGACGCAATGAAACTGGAAAAACGTTATCGCTCTATCGGTATTCTCGGCGCCCGTACCGGTGCCGGCCCGCACATCATGGCAGCTGATGAAGCCGTTAAAGGTACCAACACCGAAGTGGTCAGCATCGAACTGCCACGCGACACCAAAGGTGGTGCTGGTCACGGCTCGCTGATTGTTTTCGGTGGCGAAGATGTGTCAGACGTGAAACGCGCAGTCGAAGTCGCTCTGAAAGAGCTGGACCGCACCTTCGGTGATGTCTATGCCAACGATGCGGGTCATATCGAACTGCAATACAGTGCCCGCGCCAGTTATGCGCTGGAAAAAGCCTTCGGCGCCCCACTCGGTAAAGCTTGCGGCGTTATCGTTGGCGCTCCTGCCTCCGTTGGTGTGCTGATGGCCGATACCGCGGTGAAATCTGCCAATGTCGATGTCGTGGCTTACAGCTCGCCGGCTCATGGCACCAGCTTCAGTAACGAAGTCATTCTGATCGTCTCCGGTGATTCAGGTGCGGTACGTCAGGCAGTGATTTCTGCCCGTGAAATCGGTAAGACCTTACTCGGCGCGCTGGGTGATGAACCGACCAATACCCGCCCTTCCTACATCTGAGCACGTGAGTGAGGTTCTTTCATGAGATCGAAAAGATTTGAGGCACTGGCAAAACGTCCGGTTAACCAGGACGGCTTTGTCAAAGAGTGGATCGAAGAAGGCTTCATCGCCATGGAAAGCCCGAACGACCCGAAACCATCCATCAAGATCGTGAATGGTGAAGTCGTTGAGCTGGATAGCAAACCCAAAGCCCAGTTTGATCTGATTGACCATTTCATCGCCCGCTACGGTATCAATCTGAAACGTGCGGAAGAAGTCATGGCCATGGACTCCAAAAAACTGGCGAACATGCTGTGTGATCCGAACATATCACGCAAAGACATCATCCCGCTCACTACCGCGATGACGCCGGCCAAAATCGTGGAAGTCATGACCCACATGAACGTAGTGGAAATGATGATGGCGATGCAGAAAATGCGCGCGCGCCGTACCCCATCACAGCAGGCTCACGTCACCAACGTGCGTGACAATCCGGTTCAGATTGCTGCTGATGCAGCCGAAGGTGCGTTCCGCGGCTTTGATGAACAGGAAACCACCGTAGCGGTTGCCCGTTATGCGCCATTCAACGCGATTGCTCTGCTGGTAGGTTCACAGGTCGGTCGCCCGGGCGTACTGACCCAATGCTCGCTGGAAGAAGCCACCGAACTGAAACTGGGGATGCTGGGTCATACCTGCTACGCAGAAACCATTTCTGTGTACGGTACTGAACCTGTCTTCACCGACGGTGACGATACGCCTTGGTCGAAAGGCTTCCTCGCCTCTTCTTACGCTTCCCGCGGTCTGAAGATGCGTTTCACCTCCGGCTCCGGTTCTGAAGTGCAGATGGGCTATGCCGAAGGCAAATCCATGCTGTATCTGGAAGCGCGTTGCATCTACATCACCAAAGCGGCGGGCGTACAGGGTCTGCAAAACGGTTCTGTCAGCTGCATCGGCGTTCCTTCTGCCGTGCCGTCTGGTATCCGTGCCGTGCTGGCTGAAAACCTGATCTGCTCTTCCATCGATTTGGAATGTGCGTCCAGTAACGACCAGACCTTCACCCACTCCGATATGCGTCGTACCGCACGTCTGCTGATGCAGTTCCTGCCGGGTACTGACTTCATTTCGTCCGGTTATTCCGCCGTGCCGAACTACGACAACATGTTCGCGGGTTCCAACGAAGATGCCGAAGACTTTGACGATTACAACGTCATTCAGCGCGACCTGAAAGTAGACGGTGGTCTGCGTCCGGTGCGTGAAGAAGACGTGGTTGCAGTGCGTAACAAGGCAGCACGCGCCCTGCAGGCAGTGTTTGCCGGTATGGGCTTACCTGCGATCACCGATGAAGAAGTCACAGCGGCAACCTATGCACACGGCTCGAAAGACATGCCGGAGCGCAACATCGTTGAAGATCTGAAAGCGGCGCAGGAAATCATTGAGCGTAACCGCACCGGTCTGGAAGTAGTGAAAGCGCTGGCGCAAGGCGGCTTTGCCGATGTCGCGCAGGACATGCTCAACATCCAGAAAGCCAAGATCTCCGGCGACTACCTGCATACCTCCGCCATTATCGTTGGTGACAATCAGGTGCTGTCTGCGGTGAACGATGTCAATGACTATGCCGGTCCGGGCACAGGTTACCGTCTGGAAGGCGAACGCTGGGAAGAAATCAAAAACATCCCGAATGCGCTTGACCCTAACGAGTTGGGATAAGGAAGACGTGTCATGGTTGATATTAACGAAAAGCTATTACGTCAGATCATCGAAGAAGTGCTGCAAGGCATGCAGACACAGGACAAAAGCGTCTCCTTTAAGCAAACCGCTGCGGCGCCTGTTTCCGGTGAATGCTTTCTGAAAGAAGTGGGTGAAGCCAAACCCGGTACCAGCCGCGATGAAGTGGTGATTGCTGTCGGCCCTGCTTTCGGTCTGTCTCAGACCACCAACATTGTGGGTGTGCCGCATAAAAACATTCTGCGCGAAGTGATCGCCGGCATCGAAGAAGAAGGTCTGAAAGCGCGGGTGATCCGCAGTTTCAAATCTTCCGACGTCGCGTTTGTTGCGGTGGAAGGTAACCGTCTGAGCGGTTCCGGTATCTCGATTGGCATTCAGTCCAAAGGTACCACCGTGATCCATCAACGCGGTTTACCGCCGTTGTCCAACCTGGAGCTGTTCCCGCAGGCACCGCTGATCACGCTGGAAACCTACCGCCAGATCGGCAAGAACGCGGCGAAATATGCCAAGGGTGAATCACCACAACCCGTGCCAACACTTAACGATCAGATGGCGCGTCCGAAATATCAGGCCAAATCAGCGGTACTGCATATAAAGGAAACCAAACACGTGGTGATCGGTAAGAACGCGCAGGAATTACAGATCGCACTTTAATAAAGGAAAACACAATGAATTCAGAAGCTATTGAATCCATGGTTCGTGATGTGTTGAGCAAGATGAACAGCCTGCAAGGTGCGTCACCTGTGGTTTCAGCGCCGGCTGCGGCCTCGAAAAGCGGTGCTACGGTGCACGATTATCCGTTAGCGAATAAACATCCTGACTGGGTAAAAACGGCAACCAACAAAACACTGGAAGACATCACGCTGGACAACGTGCTGAACGGCAAGGTTGCACCGCAGGATATGCGTATCACTCCTGAGATTTTACGCATTCAGGCCGACATTGCCCGCAGCGCGGGTCGTGAACTGCTGGCGCTCAATTTTGAACGTGCAGCAGAACTGACCGCGGTACCGGATGAGCGTGTGCTGGAGATCTATAACGCACTGCGCCCTTACCGTTCTTCCAAAGACGAGTTGATGGCGATCGCCAGCGAACTGGAACAGAAATACAACGCAAAAATCTGTGCCGGATTCGTGCGCGAGGCTGCCGAGCTCTACCTGTCGCGGAAGAAACTCAAAGGCGATGACTAAGCTGTTGGTCGTTTGAGTGTATTAAATAAATCGGGGTAAGGTGATGGAATACATTGTAGGCGTTGATATCGGTAACTCTTCAACCGAAGTGGCATTGGGACGGCGGGAATCCAACGGTGATTTTCGCTTTATCGCCAGTGCATTGACGGAGACCACAGGTATCAAGGGCACCAAACGCAATTTGTTCGGTATCTACAAGGCACTGAACCTGCTGGTGGAAAACGCGGGGCTCTCGTTAAGCGATCTGAGTCTGATCCGCATTAACGAGGCCACCCCGGTGATCGGTGATGTGGCGATGGAAACTATTACAGAAACCATCATCACCGAATCCACCATGATTGGGCACAACCCGAAAACCCCTGGCGGTTTAGGGTTAGGTGTCGGCATCACCATTACCTTCGATGAACTGCTTTCCCGCAGTAATAGTGAACCTTACATTATTATTGCACCGGCTCAGCTCGATTTTGCTGATATTGCCGGCATGATCAACGCAGCAGTGAAAGCCGGTTATCAGATTGAAGCCGCGATCCTGCAACGCGATGACGGTGTTCTGGTCAATAACCGTCTCGAAAAACCAATTCCGATTGTCGATGAAGTCAGTTACATCGACCGAATTCCAATGGGTATGCTGGCCGCCGTTGAAGTCGCCATGCCCGGACAGGTGATCAGTACCCTGTCCAACCCCTACGGCATTGCCACTGTCTTCAATTTATCTGCCGATGAAACCCGCAACATCGTCCCGGTGGCCCGCGCACTGATCGGCACCCGCTCTGCCGTGGTGGTGAAAACACCGAAAGGCGATGTCAAAGCCCGTACCATTCCAGCCGGTCATCTGATGCTGTTTGCCAATGGCCGCACCACGACTGTCGATGTTGCATCAGGCAGCGAAAAAATCATGCTCGCGGTAAAAACCTGCCGTCAGCTGGATAACGTCACCGGCGAATCCGGCTCCAATATCGGCGGAATGCTGGAAAACGTACGCCAGACTATGGCGGAGCTGACCAACAAGCCTTCCGGCGAGATCTTTATTCAGGATCTGCTGGCCGTCGATACCTTTGTCCCGGTCAATGTTCAGGGCGGTCTGGCCGGCGAATTCTCACTGGAACAGGCAGTTGGCATCGCGTCGATGGTGAAATCCGATCATCTGCAGATGGCGCGTATTGCCGAAGAGATCCATAACACACTGCATATCAATGTGCAGATCGGCGGCGCCGAAGCCGAAGCCGCGATTTTGGGTGCCCTCACCACCCCCGGCACCACCAAACCGATGGCGATTCTCGATCTGGGCGCCGGTTCCACCGATGCGTCGATCATCAATCCGCAGGGGGAAATTGTTGCCACGCATCTCGCGGGTGCCGGCGATATGGTGACCATGATCATCGCCTCCGAACTGGGGCTGGAAGATCGCTATCTGGCGGAAGACATCAAGAAATATCCACTGGCGAAAGTAGAAAGCCTGTTCCACATCCGCCATGAAGACGGCACAGTGCAATTTTTTGATAGCCCCCTGCCCGCCGCCGTATTCGCGCGCGTGGTGGTGGTGAAAGAAGGCAAATTTATCCCGCTGCCCGGCGAATTTGCGCTGGAAAAAGTACGCAATATCCGCCGTTCCGCCAAAGAGCGCGTGTTTGTCACCAATTCGCTGCGCGCGCTGCAGTTTGTGAGCCCGACCGGCAATATCCGCGATATCCCGTTCGTGGTGCTGGTCGGTGGCTCCTCCCTTGATTTTGAAGTGCCGCAACTGGTGACCGATGCCCTGTCGCATTACAACCTAGTAGCAGGCCGCGGCAATATCCGCGGTTGTGAAGGCCCGCGTAACGCCGTAGCGACCGGGTTGATCCTCTCTTATCTGCGGGAGCTGCCAGCATGAAATCACTGCATGAAGAGCCGCCCGTCGTTTTAGTACACCTGCTGGCCGGCTGTGATGCCGGACTCTGGCAGCAGGTGTTTTACGGTATCGAAGAAGAAGGCATTCCGTTTCTGCTGAAACCGACTGAGTCCGGCGACGTAGTCACTGCGGCCTATGACGCTGCGCAACGTTCCCCGTTACTGGTCGGTATGGCCTGCACCCGCAATGACATCGTGGTGCACTTTAAAAATCTACGGCCGGAAGCACCGTTATTCCGTTTATCACAGCCGCTGCAGCAAAAAACGGATGTCTTGCGGAGTCTGGGCAACAACGCTGCCCGGCTGGTGAAAGGATTACCATTTAAATCATTGTAATTCAATGTGTTAACACAAAGCAAAACAAGCAAAACAGGAGAGCAAGCAATGAACAACGCGTTAGGACTAGTCGAAACCAAGGGGTTGGTGGCTGCTATTGAAGCCGCTGATGCCATGGTCAAATCGGCCAACGTACAGTTGGTTGGATACGAAAAAATCGGTTCGGGTCTGGTCACCGTGATGGTGCGGGGTGATGTCGGTGCGGTCAAAGCGGCGGTAGAAGCCGGTTCAGCCGCAGCGAAGAACGTCGGTCAGGTTCAGTCCTGCCATGTGATCCCTCGCCCGCACAGCGATGTGGAAACGATTTTACCGAAATCCCTGTAACTCCAAGAGCCAAGCCAGTAAGAGGTGTGCAACGTGAAAATATCACTCGGATTATTAGAAGTCAGCGGACTGGCATTAGCGATCAACACTGCCGATGCCATGGTGAAATCCGCGGCCGTCACGTTGGTTGGCATTGATACAGCCAAAGGCGGTGGTTGGATGACAATCAAAATCACCGGTGATGTCGCTGCCGTCAATGCTGCGCTGAGTACTGGCGCGGCTTTGGCTGAAAAACATAGCGGACTGGTCGCCAAAGCACTGTTAGCCCGTCCGGATGAACAGTTACTGCAACAGGTGGTACCGGCTACGCCCGTCAAACAACCACAGGCTGAACCAGCACCCGTAGCTGAACCCGTTACAGCATCTGAACCAGAAGCTGAAGTGCAGCCTGCGACATCATTTACTGTCACCGAAGTGGTTGAATCCGCTTCTGAAGTCAGTGAGTCAGGGGCGCAGGAGACCGAACCGGAAGCCGCTCCTTATGAAGGCCAGGCGACCTGCAATCTTTGTCAGGACCCGCTTTGCCCACGCCAGAAAGGCGAACCACGGAATAAATGTATTCATGCAAGAGGTCACGCATGATGGAAAAAGAACTCGTCAGAACTGCCGTCTGTCATGTCCTGGATGAACTGCGTCAGCGCCCGATCCCGCTGGGCGTCTCCAATCGTCATGTGCATTTGTCTCAGGCGGACTATCAGGCTTTGTTTCCTGATCAACCATTAGCAGTCAAAAAAGAACTGAAGCAGCCGGGACAATACGCCGCCGAGCAAACAGTTACCATTGCCGGTCTGAAAGGCCATCTGAAAAACGTGCGCATCCTCGGGCCGCTGCGTAGTCAGAGCCAGATTGAAATTTCACGCACTGATGCCCGCACATTAGGCGTCACTGCCCCGCTGCGTTTATCCGGCAAATTAGGTGATACACCGGGCATCAAACTAATCAGTCCGTTCGGCGAAATTACGCTGAACCAAGGGGTCATTGTCGCGCTGCGTCATATTCATATGTCGCCACTGGATGCGCTGATCTACGGCGTGCAGCACGGTGACTCGGTCAAAGTCGCGATTCAAGGCAGCAGCCGCAAAACCATTTTCGACGATGTCGCGATCCGGGTATCTCCGGAAATGACGCTGGAAATGCACATCGACACCGATGAAGCGAATGCAGCGGATATCGATAACCCGGCAGCCTATGCCGTGCTGGTGAAGGAATAGATCATGGCAGTCCTTTCCGTGAATCACACTGAGCAAATCGTCAACGCGATCGTTGCCCTGCTACAACAACGTGAACGGGCTGTATTTGCGACTCGCCAGTCAGATTTAGCCAAAGGACTGTCTCCTTCTGTCTATGTACGCCATGCCCATCTGCACATTCAGCAGCCCGATGCAGGCTTTCTCACGCAATTGGCTCTGAACAATAGCCAACACCCAGCCGTCGCGACCACGCTGGATGCCATGTCCTATGGCGTACAAATCCACATCAGTCTGCATAGCCAGTTACTGAAAGCGTTGCCTGTCAGCGGCCTGAACCGTCTGCCACTGACATTCAGCGATCATCTGGGTCAGGCCATCCGGCTTTGTGCCAAATCCGTGATTGGCTACAGCGATGTCATCGGTCTGAAATCCGGGATTCTGGTCATCGCGCCCCGTTCGCTGTTAACCCCGCTGGCCTCAGACATTCTGACGCAGCGTCATATTCAATGGATCCGACCGGAGTAAATCATGCTATTAGCGAAAGTCATTGGTTCCGTCGTATCAACACAAAAATCACCGTCACTGACCGGCAGAAAATTGCTGCTGATCCACCTGGTGAATGCTGACGGCTCGTTGCCCGCGCAGGATCAGATCCGGACAGAAATCGCCGTCGATTCTGTCGGTGCCGGTGAAGGCGAAATTGTGCTGGTTGCCTGCGGTTCATCGGCCCGCCGGGTCTTCGCCGAACCCAATGAGGCCATTGATATGGCCGTGGTTGGGATCGTCGACTCCGTCTCACAAAACCCGTCGGCATGAGGAGCGAGCCATGAGTATTTACACCAAAACAGGTGATAAAGGCACGACCTCGCTGGTAGGTGGCGCCCGCGTGAAGAAAACCGATGTCCGTGTCGAAACCTACGGCACGGTCGATGAACTGAACGCCATGCTGAGTCTGGCCAGTAAAGAAGTGAAAGACGAAGCAAACCAGTCACTGCTGGAAGCGTTGCAATATCAGCTGTTTTATCTGGGTGCAGAACTGGCAACGGCAGACACAGCTGCTACCAAGGCCAATCAGCGCGTGGTCACGGCGGAAGACATCACTGCGATGGAAAATGCGATTGATCGCTGCATGGCTGCGCTGCCACCGGTACACAGTTTTGTGCTGCCCGGTACATCCGAAGCCGGCAGCCGGTTGCACGTCGCCCGCACCCTCGCTCGTCGCGCAGAACGCCGTCTGGTGGAACTGGCTGAAACCGCCACAATCCGGCCGGAACTGCTGAAATATTTAAACCGACTTTCTGACTGTCTGTACGCCCTCGCCCGGTTTGAAGACCAGCTGGCGCATACCAATCAGATCGTCGAAACAGTTATCCAGCGCTATCTGTCTGCAACTGCGCAACAACCGCAAGCTCTCCAGGCGGTGACCGACGCTCACCCGGTCACTAGCAGGCCGTTAGCGCTGGACTTCTCGCTTGCACATCGTCTGCTGCAACAGGCCATCGGCGCAGCAAATGAGTTAAAGGTGCCAGTGGTGATTTCGCTGGCAGACCGGCACGGCAATACCATCCTGACTTACCGGATGCCGGACGCCTTGCTGGTCAGTCTCGAACTGGCGCCGAAAAAGGCCTACACCGCAGTGGCGCTGAAAGCTGCAACGCACGAATTAAGCGCCGCGATCCAGCCCGGTGCCGATCTGTTCCAGCTTGAAGCCAGCACTGGCGGCAAAGTGGTGACCTTCGGTGGCGGTTATCCGCTGTATCGCGACGGTTATCTGGTGGGTGGATTAGGGATCAGCGGTGGCTCCGTTGAACAAGATATGAAGATTGCACAAGCCGCAATTCATGGATTACATCTGGGGAAAGAAGAATGAATAACACAGAGTTAGAAAGCTTAATCCGTACTATTCTGACCGAACAGCTTACGCCGTCTGCAGCAGAAACGCCGGCCTGCACCGGCGCGTCTGTGGCATTGTTTGATGACGTGGACAGTGCAATCTGTGCCGCTCATGCCGCCTTCCTGCGTTATCAGGAAGCGCCCCTGAAAACCCGCAGTGCCATTATTGCTGCGATCCGGGCAGAAATTGCCCCCTGTATTCCTGCGTTGGCAGAACGTGCCGCGGAAGAAACCGGTATGGGGAACACTGCCGACAAGATCCTGAAAAACAAGGCGGCGCTGGAAAATACCCCCGGTATTGAAGATCTGAAAACCACCGCCCTGACCGGCGATGAAGGCATGGTTCTTTTTGAATACTCACCGTTTGGCGTGATCGGCTCTGTCGCGCCCAGCACCAACCCGACTGAAACCATCATCAATAACAGCATCAGTATGCTGGCTGCCGGGAATGCCATTTATTTCAGCCCGCATCCCGGTGCGAAAAATGTCTCGCTGTGGCTGATCAGCAAAATCGAAGAGATCGCTTTCAAAACCTGCGGCATCCGCAATCTGGTGGTCACAGTCAAAGAACCAACCTTTGAAGCCACCCAGCAGATGATGGCACACGACAAGATCGCGGTGTTAGCCATTACCGGCGGCCCCGGTATCGTCAATATGGGGCTGAAAAGCGGGAAAAAAGTGATTGGCGCCGGTGCCGGCAACCCGCCTTGTCTGGTCGATGAAACCGCTGAAATCGTCAAAGCGGCAGAAGATATCGTGGCGGGCGCTTCTTTCGACTACAACCTGCCCTGCATTGCAGAAAAAAGCGTGATTGCCGTGGATTGCATCGCCGATCAGCTCATTCAGCAGATGCGTGAATTCGGTGCCTATCAGATTACTGATCCGCAACAGATCGCCCAGTTGCGTGAAGTCTGCATCCAGAAAGGCGCAGCTAACAAGACACTGGTCGGCAAAAGCCCGGCAACCATCCTGGAAGCGGCGGGTTTGCCCTGCCCAGCCAAACCGCCTCGCCTGATCATTGTGGAAGTACCTGCGGATGACCCGTTTGTGGTCGTCGAACAGCTGATGCCGGTGCTGCCGATTGTCCGCGTCGATAACTTTGAGCAGGGCCTGCAACTGGCGCTGAAGGTCGAAGACGGTCTGCACCATACCGCCATGATGCACTCTCAGAACGTCTCACGTCTGAACAAAGCCGCGCATCTGATGCAAACCTCGATTTTTGTCAAAAATGGTCCGTCTTACGCAGGTATCGGGGTCGGCGCCGAAGGCTTTACCACCTTCACTATCGCTACCCCAACTGGCGAAGGCACGACCTCGGCGCGTACGTTCGGCCGTCTGCGTCGCTGTGTACTGACCAATGGTTTTTCAATTCGCTAAGTTCTGATGAGGCTGGAATAAATGAACAAGTTTTTAGTCAGTACAAAAATCTACAGCGGTATTAACAGTCTGGATGTACTGAAACGGTTTAACGGGAAAAAGATCTGGGTCGTCTGCGACAGCTTCTTAGCGAAAAGTCCGGCGTATACCCGGCTCGAAGCCCTGTTGGCACCACAAAACGAGGTTCATTTATTCAGTGATATCACCCCCGATCCCAGCATTGCCATCGTGGTGGCTGGGATCACCCAATTCAATGTCGTCACACCCGATATCGTCATCGGCTTTGGCGGCGGTTCCGCCATTGATGCCGCCAAAGCCATTGTTTATTTCGCTCGCCAGCAAGGGCGTGATATCGAAACTTGTATTGCCATTCCGACGACCAGCGGTACCGGCTCGGAGGTCACCAGCGCGACCGTGATCAGCGATCCGGAAAAAGGCATTAAATATCCGATATTTGAAGACAGCATCTATCCGGACATCGCCATTCTGGATCCGTCTCTGGTGGTCACCGTGCCACCGGCGATCACTGCCAACACCGGCATGGACGTGCTGACACACGCGCTGGAAGCCTATGTATCGAAAGGCGCGAGCGATTTTACCGATGCGCTGGCTGAAAAAGCCGTACAGTTGGTGTTTCAATATCTGCCAACGGCCTGTGTTAAAGGCGATTGTCTGCAAACCCGCAGCAAAATGCACAACGCTTCCGCCATGGCCGGCATGGCGTTCAGTCAGGCGGGGCTGGGCTTAAATCACGCCATCGCGCATCAGCTGGGCGGCCAGTTTCACATCGCTCATGGGCTGGCGAACTCATTATTGCTGACACAGGTAATCAGTTTTAATGCTGCCAGTGATGCCCGAGCTCTGAAACGCTACGCGCGCATGGCCAAACATTGCCTGTTCTGTGCACAGGATGCCGGAGATAAAGCCGCGCTTAACCAGCTACTCAATCACATCCGCCAGTTACAGAAAACCATCGCCATTCCCACCGCGCTGCACACGCTGAAAATCACCGGAAAACAGGTCCGCGATTGTTTACCCGAAATCATTCGTGCCGCACAGGCTGACAGCACTTTAAAAACCAATCCGTGCCCGATTGCCGATCAGGATATTGCCCGGATTGTTGAGGCCATTTTATGAGTGAAAACCTTTTAAACGCGCAGGAACAACGGGTTCAGCAAACGCTGGCCGCGATCCCGGCAGCACAGATCCCGGAACAGGTACGTCAAGCTGGCATCGTCGGTGCCGGTGGTGCCGGATTTCCTGCCTATGTGAAATTGCAGGCGCAGGCTGAAATCTATCTGGTGAATGCCGCCGAATGCGAGCCGATGCTGAAGGTCGATCAACAGCTGATGGCGCAGCATGCTGCACAACTCGTCCGCGGTTTGCGTTACGGCATGGCCGCCACCGGCGCCAAAGAAGGCATCATCGCGCTGAAAGCCAAATATAAGACTGCGATTGCCGCGTTAGACCCGCAACTGCCCGCCAATATCCGCATTCATATTCTGCCGGATGTTTACCCGGCCGGTGATGAAGTGATCACCATCTGGCAGGCCACCGGTCGCCGTGTGCCACCCGCCGCACTGCCGATCAGTATCGGTGTGGTCGTCAATAATGTGCAGACCTTACTGAATCTGGCTGCTGCACTGGAAGACAATCAGGCCGTTACTCAGCGCACACTGACCATCAACGGCGCGGTCAGAAATCCAATGACCATCACCGTGCCGCTGGGTGTCAGCCTGCGCGATGTACTGGCACTGGCAGGTGGCGCCACGATTCCCAATCCGGCCTTTATCAATGGCGGCCCGATGATGGGCAAACTGGTGACTGACCTTGATGCGCCGGTCACCAAAACCACCGGCGGTCTGCTGGTGCTACCAGAGAACCATCTGATCATTCAGCGCCGCAAGCGCAGTGATGACGCCATTCTGAATATGGCGAAAACGGTGTGCGAACAGTGCGGTTTGTGCACCGAACTCTGTCCGCGACACATCATTGGTCACGAGCTGCCACCGCATCTGCTGGTACGGGCGATGAACTACCAGCAGGTCGCGACACCTTCCATTTTGTTATCGGCACTCACCTGCTCCGAATGCAGCGTCTGTGAAAGCTATGCCTGTCCGGTCGAAATTTCGCCGATGCGCATTAACCAGTTACTGAAGAAACAGCTGCGTGCTCAGGGCGCCCGCTATCAGGGGGAATTACGTCCACAGGATGCAATGGCGGAATACCGTATGGTGCCGATCAAACGACTGGTTTCACGTCTGGGTCTCGAGCCGTATTACCACGAAGCACCGTTCACAGATCTGTCATGGCAACCGGAAAGCGTCACTATTCCGCTGCAACAACATATCGGCGCTCCGGCAGAAGCCTGCGTACAGGTTGGCGATCAGGTCATGGCTGGCCAGTGTATTGCGCAGCCCAAAGCCGATGCGCTGAGTGTCGGCATCCACGCCAGCATTTCCGGTCAGATCACGCAGGTCTCACCAGGCTGCATCACTATAAGAAGAGGATAACCATGTATCACGCAATCGGATTGGTTGAATTAAACAGTATCGCCAAAGGCATTCAGGTCACCGACGTGATGTTGAAAAGCGCGAACGTGGATCTGCTCAGTGCCAAAACCATCTGCCCCGGCAAATACATCGTCATGGTTGGCGGTGAAATAACGGCGGTACAGCAGGCGGTGCAAAACGGTGAACGCGAAGGCGGACATATGAAAGTCGACAGTTTTGTGCTGCCGAATGTGCATGCGTCCGTGTTACCCGCCATCAGCGGTGTCACCCCGGTCGAAAAACGTCAGGCACTGGGCGTGGTCGAAACCTACAGCGTCGCCGCCTGTATTGCCGCCGCTGACAGTGCCGTAAAAGCGGCCAATGTCACGCTGGTGCGCATTCATATGGCCTTCGGTATCGGTGGCAAATGCTATCTGGTGGTGAATGGTGATATCGCTGATGCCGCGACCGCCGTCAAAGCTGCCAGTCAGAGTGCCGGTGAAAAAGGATTGCTGGTACACAGTGCGGTCATTGCCAAACCTCACGATGCCCTCTGGCAACAATTAGTCTGATCAAGGTGATTTTATGCTGGAACAATTTCAAGCCAAAGAACGTGTCATACAGGAATACGTACCGGGTAAGCAGATCACACTGGCGCATCTGATCGCCAACCCGAATAAAGAACTCTACAAAAAACTTGGCCTGAATGAAGCAGCCAGTGCCATCGGCATTCTGACGATTACCCCGAGTGAAGGCGCCATCATCGCCAGCGATATCGCCACCAAATCCGGCGCAGTCACCATTGGTTTTATTGATCGTTTCACCGGCGCCGTCATCATCACCGGCGATGTTTCAGCCATCGAATATGCGCTACGTCAGGTCATCCATACGCTGGGCGACATGATGAAATTCAGCGCCTGCGAACTGACCCGGACGTAACCATCATGAAACGAATCATGCTGATCGGACAAAGCCAGTGCGGCAAAACCTCGTTAGTCCAGCGCCTGCAGGGCGACCCTATGGCCTACCATAAAACCCAGGCGCTCGATTATTGCGATTGTGCCATCGACACGCCGGGCGAATATCTGGAAAACAGGGGTCTTTACAGTGCGCTCATTACCACGTCCTGCGATGCCGATGTGGTCGCGCTGGTGCAGAGTGCCAACAGCCCACAGTGCTTTTTTGCGCCGATGTTTGCTACCGCATTCAATAAACCCGTGATCGGAATCATCACCAAAGCCGATACCACGGCTGACAGTCATGACCTCGATTTTGCCCGTCAGCAACTGATGCAGGCAGGAGCGCAGTCTCTGTTTATTACCTCTTCCGTTACCGGAGAGGGTCTCTCACCACTTCTGGAATATCTCAACTAAGCCGTAACCGGAGAAACACCCTATGTCGCAGAAAATAATGGCGATCAATGCCGGCAGCTCTTCCCTGAAATTTCAGCTCTTTTCCATGCCGGATGAACAGGTCATTACCAAAGGTCTGATCGAGCGGATCGGAAAACAGGATGCTATCTTCACTATTGAGTTTGCCGGACAGAAACAAAAGGAAACCTTGCCGGTCAGTGATCACCAACAGGCGGTTGATCATTTACTAAAGGTATTACTGGATCACCAGATCATCCGCTCGCTGGATGAAATCAGCGGAGTCGGTCATCGTGTTGCTCACGGTGGTGAAGCTTTCCGCGATTCTGCCCTGATCGACGATGCCGCACTGTACGAAATCGAACAGCTGAGCATCCTCGCGCCGCTGCATAATCCGGTTAATGCGATCGGGATTCGTGCTTTCCTGAAAGCCTTACCCCATGCGAAAGCCGTCGCGGTATTTGATACATCCTTCCATCAAACCATGGCGCCGGATACCTATCTCTACCCGCTGCCTTATCGTTATTACACGGAGCTCGGCATCCGCCGTTACGGTTTTCATGGCACCAGCCATAAATATGTCAGCCAGGTCTGTGCTGAAAAAATGGATACACCTTTAAGTGAGCTGCGGATAATCAGCTGCCATCTGGGCAATGGTTCCAGTATCTGCGCCATTCAGCATGGCCGTTCGGTGAATACCTCCATGGGATTCACGCCACTGGCCGGTGTTATGATGGGAACCCGTTGCGGTGATATTGACCCATCCATCATGCCTTTTATCGCGCAGCGCGAAGCGAAAACGCCCGATGAAATGAACCTTCTGATCAATAATGAGTCCGGCCTGCTGGGAGTTTCCGGTGTCTCCAATGATTACCGCGATGTGGAACAGGCCGCGAAAAATGGCAACCCACAAGCACAACTGGCGCTGAGGATGTTCGCCAACCGTATCCGGGATTTTATCGGCAGCTATATAGCCCATATGGGCGGACTGGACGCCCTGATCTTTACCGGCGGCATCGGTGAAAACTCGCGCACCGCACGGGCAGCAATTTGCCATGCGCTGGATTATCTTGGCATTTCACTGGATGCCGGTAAAAATAATTCAAATGAAACCTTTATTCAACAATCTGCGGCACCTGTCAGCATCGCGGTGATTAACACCAATGAAGAACTGATGATTGCCCGTGATGTCATGAGAGTGTGAACTATGAACGGAAAAGTATGGCTGGTTGGCGCGGGTCCCGGTGACCCCTCCTTAATCACGGTAAAAGGTCTGCACTGTATTCGACATGCCGATGTGCTGGTTTATGATCGTCTGGTCTGTAAAGAACTGCTGGCGGAAGTACCGGCCGGCTGCGAGATGATCAATGTCGGAAAAACCCCGAACAACCACCCGATCCCGCAGGACGAAATCAATCAGATCCTGGTTGCCCAAGCCCTGATGGGACGCAATGTCGTACGGCTGAAAGGCGGCGATCCTTATGTGTTTGGCCGCGGTGGTGAAGAGGTCGAAACCCTGGCGCAATCCGGTATTCCGTTTGAAGTGATCCCCGGTATCACCTCGGCAATTGGCGGCCTGGCCTACGCCGGTATTCCAGTCACGCACCGGGACCATGCCTCTTCCTTCCACGTCATTACCGGGCATTTGCAGCAGGGTAAAGATCCGCAGGACTGGCCGACGCTGGCCAAGTTGCAGGGCACATTGGTCATTCTGATGGGGATGAGTCAGATTGAAACCATCTGCCAGCAACTGATTGAACATGGCAAAGCCGCTTCTACGCCAGCCGCTGCCGTAATGTGCGCCAGCCATCAGGTTCAGAAAATTGCGCAGGGTACGCTCGCCACCTTGCCGCAGGATGTGCTCCGCGAAGGGATCAAATCACCGGCGCTGATTGTGATTGGCAATGTGGTCCAACTGCAGAAGCTGTTACAATTTACGCCGACCGTCATGCAACTGGATGAAATGATTGATCTCTCCACACTGGCGGAAGCGTTTTAATTACTCAGGAAGATAAGCATGGCAAAAAGCGGTCAGCATGGCGGGAATGTGCTGCAAATGGCAGAGCGGTACGGGCTGGCACCGGATTCGATTCTGGATTTCAGCGCCAACATCAATCCGCTCGGCATGCCGGCATCGCTGAAACAGGCCATCGTGGATAATCTGACGCTGGCGGAACACTACCCGGACATCGATTATCAGCGGCTGCATGCTGCGCTCGCCCGCCATATCGGATGCAGCCCCCGCGCCGTTCTGGCCGGTAATGGTGCCACCGAGCTGATTTTCGCGCTCACGCATTATCTGCGCCCCAAAAAAGCCATGCTGCCCGTTCCGGGGTTTGCCGAATACCGGCGGGCGCTGGAGCGGGAATCCTGTGACATCGTGGATTACACGCTGCATGAGGCTGATGATTATCAGCCAACCGCCGCGTTGCTGGATGCACTGACGCCGGATCTCGATTGTCTGTTTTTATGCACGCCCAACAACCCGACCGGGCAACAACCACCGCAGGCGCTGCTGCTGCAGATCCTTGACCGGTGTCGTGAATTGCAGATCACTCTGATTGTCGATGAATCGTTTATTGATTTTCTGCCCGGCCAGACCGGGCTGACGGCCAGCCTGAACGACTATCCGAATCTGTTCATCCTGCGTTCACTCACCAAGTTTTTCGCTATTCCGGGCTTACGTTTGGGCTATCTGCTCAGCTCAGATATGCAGGCTATCGACACCATGCGCGATCAGCGTGAGCCATGGACGATCAACGCCTTCGCCGCCCTTGCCGGTGAAACGGTTTTGGATGATCGGGGATATATTCAGCAAACGCACCACTGGCTACAGGCCGAACAGGAATATCTTTATCAGGCATTAAGTCAGTTCAGCGAATTGAAAGTCTGGCGTCCTGCCGCCAATTACATTTTCATCAGAAATCAACAAACTGAATTAAACCTGCAGGATGAACTGCTCAGACATCATCTGCTGATCCGTCACTGCGCCAATTATCCCGGCCTCAGCGATCAACATTACCGGGTTGCCATTAAAAGCCACGAAAATAACCAACAGCTGGTTGCCGCTCTGAAACAGGTATTCGGACATGGCTGAAGCGCGTTGTCCGGCCTCCTGCGGTGAACTGATCCAGGGCTGGGTGCTGGGCAGCGAGAAACTGATCTCCTGCCCCATCAACTGGTTCAGCACAGTGGAAGTATGTGACGGTGTTCCGGAAGCCCGCGAGCGCCCGCGAATGCGCGACATGCTGAAACGGGTGCTCCGGCATTTCGACTTGCCGGAAGAACTGCACCAGATGCTACGGATCCGTTTCGATTCCACCATTCCGGTGGCCAAAGGCATGGCCAGCAGTACCGCCGATATTGCGGCAACCGCCGTGGCAACCGCCCGCCATCTGAATCAGCGTCTGACAGAACAGGAAATCGCGGATATCTGCCTGCAGATAGAGCCCACCGACAGTACGATTTTCAGCGATCTCACATTATTTGATCATAATACCGGCCAGACTCAAATTGGCCACAACTGGTCGCCAGAATTAAATATTCTGATCCTGGAAAGTGAACAACAACTGATTACCGCCGACTATCACCGGCTTGATCGCCGGCACGCATTACTGGCAAATGCCGGTAAACTGGAACAATCCTGGATTTATTTTCAGGAAGCAGCCCGCACTAATGATGTTTATAAATTAGGACAAGCCGCGACGCTCAGCGCCGAAGCCAGCCAGAATATATTACCCAAACCCGCATTTGATAAATTGCTTAAATTGATCGAAACCCATGATCTTTATGGATTGAATGTCGCACACAGCGGCACCGTAGTGGGTCTGTTTTTTAATGAAAATAGGCATGATATTGAACGGATCTCCAGAGAAATCAATGAAATGGGGCTAAACAAGCTTTATCCGTATCGCCATTGTTCACATATGATTACAGGCGGTGTCCGTTAGTCGAACAGTAAAGCAAATAAAGGTCATTAAATTTATATTCTACGGAATTGCTTTTAGCGATATAACCAATAGCACTTTCTTATAAAAAGAGCGATGGCAATGAAAAGCATCACTATCAATGACAGAAAAATAATCCCCTCTAAAATTGTCTGTGTCGGCAGAAATTATGTTGAACATATCATGGAACTGGAAAATGAAATTCCGGATGAAATCCTGATATTCATGAAACATAATTCCGCCATCAGCAATGAACTCCTTTCATATCATCAGGAACCACTCAGTTATAAAGAAAACAGATTTTCCGCGATTGGTTTTGGCCTGGATCTCACTAAACGGCAACTTCAGACCACACTGAAAAACAAAGGCCTGCCCTGGGAACGAGCAAAATCTTTTGATGGTTCCGCCGTATTCAGCAACTTTACCGAAATATCAGATCACGATAAAAACCTGTCATTTTCATTGGATATTAATGGCAAACGGACACAATACGGGCAGATAGACCTCATGATCCATAAACCCGAACAGATATTAAAAGAAATACGCTCGTTTATAACACTGAATGATGGCGATATCGTCATGACCGGATCCCCCAAAGGTGTTGGCGTGATACATCAGCATGACCTGTTTACAGCCAATGTCATGGTTGATGATAACGTCGTTGCCAGCGGCGAATGGATTGCCCGATAGGCCAGAAATTCTTTTCCCGGCCAGAGATCATCATTTGTCTGCCCAGATTCGTATATCTAAATGACGAAGTACCCATGTAAAATGGGATAACTGATTGAATCGGGAAATTATTTATGAATTTTGATCTCTTCTGGCTACTCAAGGCGATGCCTGCAGTCATCATCGGACTGACTGTTCACGAACTGGCTCATGCATACACGGCGTACAAGCTGGGCGATATGACCGCACGGAATGATGGCCGTCTGACATTAAATCCGCTGAAACACATCGACCCGCTGGGTTTTCTGCTGATTATCATTGCCGGCTTCGGCTGGGCAAAACCGGTAAGTTTTAATCCGGACAACCTGAAAAAAAGACACCGGGACGAGATCCTGATTTCACTGGCGGGCCCCTTTTCCAATCTCTTGTTGGCGATCCTGTTTCTGGTGGTTGCCCGGATTTTATTCATTTTCCCTTATTTTGAAGCACCTTCCGGATTTGCGGTCATCAACCTGCTGATTGTGTGGAGTCTCATCAACGTCGGCTTGTTTGTCTTTAACCTGATCCCGATCCCGCCGCTTGATGGCTCACATCTTTACACCACGTTTTTGCAGAAAACCAATCCTCAGCTGCTAAACACTATCTACCGATATGGCACTTTAGGTTTACTGCTGATTATCCTGATCCAGGCCAACACGGATATTCAAATCCTGCCTCTGGCGCCGTTGATCAAGGGAATCATCAATTTCTTTATCTCGCTGCTCCAGTTCCGGTAAATGAACTATTATAAAATTTTCGAATAAATCGGTGCTTATCTCTTCCCGAAAGCGGGAAAAGATGTTTAAATTCCCACTCACTTATTATGCATAAATATGCATGATTAAAATGACAGCAACAGATTACGGGGAGCAATGCACAGACCCGGCGTGGTAGTGCGTTGTTCCATAGTTCTTTCGGGCAGGATATAAAAATATGACAACTATTCTCAAGCATCTTCCGGTTGGCGAACGTGTTGGTATCGCTTTCTCTGGTGGTCTGGATACCAGTGCTGCACTGCTGTGGATGCGCCAGAAAGGCGCGGTACCTTATGCTTATACCGCAAACCTGGGTCAGCCGGATGAAGAGGACTATGATGCGATCCCTCGCCGCGCCAAAGAATATGGTGCAGAAGAAGCTCGTCTGATCGACTGCCGTAAACAGCTGGTTGCTGAAGGTATTGCTGCCATTCAGTGTGGCGCATTCCACAACACGACCGCTGGCGTAGCCTATTTCAACACCACTCCACTGGGCCGTGCAGTCACCGGTACCATGCTGGTTGCCGCGATGAAAGACGATGGCGTCAACATCTGGGGTGACGGTTCAACTTACAAAGGTAACGATATCGAACGTTTCTATCGTTACGGCCTGCTGACTAACGAATCTCTGCAGATCTACAAACCATGGTTAGATACTGACTTCATCGATGAGCTGGGTGGCCGTCATGAAATGTCAGAATTCATGATCAAATCTGGTTTCGACTACAAAATGTCAGTTGAGAAAGCCTACTCTACCGATTCCAACATTCTGGGCGCGACTCACGAAGCGAAAGATCTGGAATTCCTGAACTCCAGCGTCAAGATCGTTAACCCGATCATGGGCGTGAAATTCTGGGATGAAAACGTGAAGATCCCGGCTGAAGCCGTGACCGTTCGTTTTGAACGTGGTCATCCTGTAGCGATCAACGGTATCACTTTCGCGGATGACGTCGAAATGATGCTGGAAGCTAACCGCATCGGTGGTCGTCACGGCCTGGGCATGAGCGATCAGATCGAAAACCGTATCATCGAAGCGAAAAGCCGTGGTATCTATGAAGCACCAGGTATGGCGCTGCTGCACATCTGCTACGAGCGTCTGGTGACCGGTATCCACAACGAAGACACCATCGAGCTGTATCACGCGCATGGCCGTCAGCTGGGCCGTTTCCTGTATCAGGGCCGCTGGTTCGACTCTCAGGCACTGATGCTGCGTGACGCTTCTCAGCGTTGGGTTGCCAGCGCTATCACCGGTGAAGTGACTCTGGAACTGCGTCGTGGTAACGACTACTCCATCCTGAATACCGTATCTGACAACCTGACTTACCAGCCAGAACGTCTGACCATGGAAAAAGGCGAGTCAACATTCTCTCCGGACGATCGTATCGGTCAGCTGACCATGCGTAACCTGGATATCACTGATACCCGCGCTAAACTGCACAACTATGTTGAAACTGGTCTGCTGAGCACTTCTGCTGGTACCGGTGTTCCACAGGTAGAACATAAGTAATTCTGCGTTTACCACCCCTTGCCGGGGTGGTTTTTAAAAGATCGTAAAAAGGGGCATTGAAAAACAATGCCCCTTTTTTAATTTCCGATATTCAGTGCAACACGCCTGTTACCTGCCCTAACGGTAACGAAGCTTCATCCCCAGGATCACAGACGCCAGTGCCAGCGTGATACCGTTGGAGGCGATAATCGAGATCTGACCATGGCTGAAACCGTAAATACACCACAGCAAGACACCGATAGTAAAAGCAACATACATCACCAGTGAAATACCCGATACATCGCGGGTTTTCAGAATTTTAAAAACTTGCGGGATAAACGATCCGGTGGTTAAACACCCAGCAACCAGCCCGATCAGTTCTGTGACAGATGCATCCATGATTTGACTCCAGAAATTGCCATAAAAAACATCCCCTTCCAGAGAAAGGGGATGAACTTGAGCACGGGATAACAAAATTTTATAATTCTTCGCCGTTTGACTTGATCACGTTCTGATACCAGAAGAAGCTCTTCTTGCGGCTACGCGCCTGAGTACCGGTGCCATCATCATGTTTATCAACATGGATGAAACCGTAACGCTTACGATATTCACCGGTGGTGAACGATACGCAGTCGAGGCAGCCCCATGGGGTGTAACCCATCAGATCAACACCATCAATAGTAACGGCTTTCTTCATCTCTTCAACATGCGCTTTCAGGTAATCAATGCGGTAGTCGTCATTGATTTCGCCGTTCGCTTCCACTGTATCAATCGCACCAAAACCGTTTTCAACGATGAACAGCGGTTTCTGATAACGCTCATAAAGCACATTCAGTGAGTAACGCAGACCTACCGGGTCAATCTGCCAGCCCCAGTCAGACGCTTTTACGTGTGGGTTTTTCACGCTGCCCGCGAAACCGGAAATCCCGTTTCCTGCAGCCACGGCATCCGCTTTCACCGCATTCGACATGTAGTAGCTGAAACCAACGTAATCGCAGGTGCCTTCTTTCAGGATCTGACGATCTTCCGGCTCCATCTTGATGTTGTAGCCTTTACGTTCCCACTCTTTCAGCGCATAAGACGGGTATTCACCACGCATATGCACATCACCGAACAGGAAGCGATCATGCATGGATTCCTGCGCGTACATCATGTCATCCGGATGGCATGAGAACGGATACAACGGAACAAACGAAATCATGCAGCCGATTTTGAAATCCGGGTTGATTTCGTGGCCCAGTTTCACCACTTTGGCGCTGGCAACCAGCTCGTGGTGAACAACCTGATACATCATCTCTTCAGGACGTTCATAATCATTGAAAACAACACCAGAGCAGCAATAGCCGAATAACGGATATTCATGGTTCTTCTGGTTATTGATTTCGTTAAACGTCATCCAGTATTTCACTTTTTTGGTGTAACGTTTCATGACAACTTCGGAATAACGCACGAAGAAATCAATGACCTTACGGTTTGCCCAGCCACCGTATTCTTTGACCAGGTGGTTTGGCATTTCAAAGTGAGACAAGGTGATAACAGGTTCAATGCCGTGTTTCAGTAACTCGTCAAACATGTCATCGTAAAATTGCAGACCTGCTTCGTTCGGTTCCAGTTCATCCCCATTCGGGAAAATACGGGTCCAGGCAATCGAGGTGCGGAAACATTTAAAACCCATTTCAGCAAACAGCGCGATATCACCTTTGAAGTGATGGAAGAAATCACTCGCTTCATGGTTCGGGTAATAAACTCCGTCTTTTACTTCACCGGTGATAACACGATCAACCCCGTGTGAGCCACCTGATAATACGTCACAGATGCTGGCACCTTTTCCGCCTTCGTTCCAGCCGCCTTCAACCTGATGCGCCGCAACTGCCCCACCCCACAAGAAATCCTTCGGCAACTGACTCGTCATAATCTCTACTTCCTAAATGACATTTGCTGATAATTTTTACTATTAAATTCGTTAGCGAACAGCGTATTAGCCCATCATGGCCAGCGCATCTGCGAGGATTTTATCGCCACGCATCATGCCGTAATCCATGCTGTTGATCACCGCGATTGGTTTACCTGCGGCATCGGCTTTTTTCTTGAATTCTTCAAATTTGTATTTGATTTGAGGCCCTAACAGACAGCAGTCATATTTAGGCAAGGTAGCATCAAACTCTTCCATGGCTACAGCAATGATCTCGACTTCCACGCCTTTCTGAGCAGCTGCTTGCTTCATTTTGTTTACAACCATACTGGTAGACATGCCTGCAGCGCAGCAGAGAAAAATTTTCTTCATAGTAAAGCCCTCTTATATGTTCCGTGATGGTGTGTCTGAGAGGACTATACAACAACCAGAAACCGGTTTCAGCAACCGGTTTCATTTTTTTGATGAAGATCTCAGGAATCGTGATTTATGCATCCGGCGTGAAGATGAGGATGGTTGACGATTAGGTGATAGCGGATATTTTTGAACCTGTTATTTGCGCCCAATCAATGCGGCACAGATAAAGAATTTTTTCTGGCCATTACTGTCTTTTTTGATCCGGGCAATGACCTCTTCATGCATGACCAGTTCCCAGTTATTGCATCGCGAACCTGGTAGCTTAAAACCTGAGCACCTCAGATATTCCATGAAAAGATGAGCATTATTGATTTCGGTTAGATGTGAGTCTCTCATTGCAAAGCGTCTCCATTTCTGATCGAAAAAAACACAACTACACATAATACAATCTAGTTGCACTTTGCAATCTGTCAACAGACTCAAAAAATCACCCAGGATAATTCGCTGAAATCAATTGTAATCGACCAATAATCCAGCAGGAATGCCCTCTTTTATGACCAGCTTTCGCGTAATATCCTGTAACACGCTCTGTAACATTTCTTCCATGGTCGGATGATAAAAAGGCAGTTCCAGTAAACTTTCAGCCGTTTCCCTTCGCTGTATTGCCCAGGCAAGCAGGTGCGCCAGATGTTCGCCTCCGGCAGCAAAAATTGAAGCGCCCAATAACTGTCCGTTCCGGGCATCGGCATAGACACGCAACAGACTACCCTCCGCCCCCAGAATCCGGGCTCGACCATTACTTTCGCCGGAAGCACCGGCAATAACTGTATTGTTCAGATCCAACTCATCAAAACGAGCACCTACGGAGCAAATATCCGGATCAGTGAATGCGATACCCACTGAAATTTTGCGGCGAAACCGGGTTACGGATTCCCGGACAGCGTTATAGCCGGCAACCGCACCTTCCTCGGAAGCTTCATGCATCAGCGGACGAAAACCATTGGCGTCCCCGGCAATAAATACCGGTAAATTGCCGATCTGCAAGGTCGCATGATCAAATACCGGCATGCCCCGATCACCGATCGGAAATCCCGCTTCAGCCAAACCCAGCGTGTCGATGTTGGGACGACGGCCTAATGCACAGAGCAGCAGATCCACTTCTGCCTGATTATCACCACTACGCAACAGAACACCTTGTTCTGTCCGTTCCACACTCACGGGGTTGTTCAGCCACATCGTCATCTCAGAACCAAATTGCTCAATTACACGCTGAGCCACATCAGGATCTGAAATACCCGCAACCACCGGTGCCAGATCCGCTCCGAACACGGTGACACCCAGCCGGGATAACGCCATCCCCATCTCCAGACCAATAGCGCCCAGACCAAGAATACCTACCCGCTTCGGTAAAGAGGTCAGTTCAAAGAATTCATCAGTGGTTACCAGTCTGTCTTTTACCGGATCCAGCCAGGCCGGAATAACCGGTCGTGAACCCGTAGCGATCACCACGGAAGTGGCGCGGATGGTTTGTTTATCTCCGCCATTCGTTACTTCAATAACGGCAGGTTCCAGAAAGCGGGCCTTTCCCCTGATGAGGTGTTCGCCCACCGCCAGCGCTTTCGCGGCAGCCCCTTTAGTGAATTTATCCCGTTGCTGCCGCAACGCATCCCAGGTCGCGGCAAGATCGATGGTTAAAGAATCGGTTCCCGCTACCCCGATTGCCTTCAGTTCATTACGTGACGCCCAGAGCTTTCCGGCATGCAGTGCCACTTTGGATGGCATACAACCTACCCTCGCACAGGTTGTACCGAGCGGACCAGTATCGATCAGAACAAAGGATTTACGGGCCCGGCGAACCTCGCGTAATGCATAAAGCCCTGCGGTCCCGGCACCAATAATTGCAACGTCAGTAATAATGTCGGCAATCATATTACTTCCTCCGGCTACTGTCTTTGTGCACTCGGGCGATCAGCAAATGCACTACACTATATTAGAATTATATAATATATATTCATTAATCACTGCTATAGTTGATATGTCATTATTGACTGTACTGAGAGTACTTTATGCAAAGAGTAATTATAGCTGGTGTTTTGACACTATTTTTATCTGCAACTGCCTCTGCGGCAGACGCTTTTACCGATGCGATGCAACAAGCTTATGTACCGTATCGGGTAGCACTGTTTAAAACCAATAACGGAACACCGGACGAAGCGCTTAAGAGTGTTCAGCAGGCAAAACTCGCATGGACGAAAATCACAGATCAATTTTCAGCTCAGGCTCCTGCCCCCTATGATCGTGATGAAAATTTTGCAGCAACCTTAAAGCAGGTAATGCAGATTTATGATCAGGCAGAAAGTCAGGTGACGCAGAAACAGCTCGTTCAATCACACGAGACGCTGGAAAAAATCCGGAACACGCTGGCTGATTTGCGCCACCGTAATCAGGTCATCACTTACAGCGATCATATGAATGCGTATCATGCGGTGATGGAACAACTTCTGGAGGAAAACAAGGCGATATTGACAAAACCAGACGGTATCGAACAACTGATTGCCAAAGCCGGTGTGCTGACATATCTCAGCGAAAAACTCCGGGCGGAAGCGCCAGAGCAATATCGCAATCAGGCCGAATTCGCCAAACTCATTGAAAACCAGAATATGGCTGTCGATGCGCTGCAGGCCGCATTGTCCACGAAAGACAAACAAGCCATTCAGGCCGCGATAAGTAAACTGAAACAGCCCTATTCCCGATTATTCCTGAAATTCGGTTAATACCGGAAGAATCAATACACGCACACATGACGGGTTAAACAGATATTTTATCTGTCTGACCCGTCATTTCATTTTTGCCATTGAACCATAAATTGTTCAAAAACGTCCGCCGGAACCGGTGGTGAAAACAGGTATCCTTGCCCGTAATCACATCCCATGGCGATCAACATGTTTTTCTGCTCTTCAGTTTCAACGCCTTCCGCAATCACTTTGATATTCAGTTTATGCGCCATCAGAATCATCGCTTCACATAAGGTCTGATATTGTTTTCCCTGAGATAAATTATTGATAAAAGACCGATCAATTTTAATGTAATCAATATCAAACTTATTCAGATATGATAGCGATGAATAGCCAGTACCAAAATCATCAATCGCCACTTCGATTTTTTTGTTTTTATATTTCTGTATCCGTTTTTCTACCGTACTGGTATTTTCTATCAGCATACCTTCGGTGATTTCAATAACAAAATTACTACCATTAACATCTAGATCGTCCAGCCAATCATGATGTTCTGATTTCTGTGTGAATTGAGCAGGAGATTTATTAATACTGATCTGAAAATCAGGACCAAATAATAAATTCCAGCGGTTTCCCTGACCAATTGCCTCATTAAAAACCCAATCACCTAATGGAACAATCAACCCTGTTTCTTCTGCCACAGGAATAAAGTCTGCCGGACTGATCATGCCGTGATCAGGATGGTGCCAGCGAATGAGCGATTCCGCCTTACTTATCGTGTTTTTACCAAGATCAACAATAGGCTGATAATAAAGAACAAACTGATTTTCTTTCAATGCCTGATGCAAGTCGACAATGAGGCGTTGCCGCATTTTTGCCGTTTCCTGCATTGAATACGTAAAATAACAATACCGGTTCCGTCCCTGTCTTTTTGCGCAATACATCGCTTGATCAGCATTTTTCAACAAGACATCTGCTTCAGTTGCATCTTTAGGATAAACCGTGATCCCGACTGAAGCAGAAATATATGTTTTCCTGCCTTCACCCAGTACAAATGGTCTCGATAAATCAGTAATAATCAGCTCAACAATATCATCCAGCCAACGGCCATCGCCTATTGCTGGAAGAATAACCGTAAATTCATCACCGCCAATTCGCGCCACTTCACCATAGTTGCTCACTATGTTTGAAATTCGCTGCGCGGCCATCTTCAGCAGGCTGTCTCCCACCGCGTGACCATAGCTATCATTGACATGCTTAAATAAATCAAGGTCAATTAACAATAGAGATAATGGCACACCAGAAAAAGTTGCCTTTTCTATTTCTCTTTTAAGACTCCGGTTAAACATATGCCGGTTTGGCAACTTGGTGAGAGAGTCGTAATTCTCATTTATCCATAGCTGCTTTTCTGTATTTTTTATTTTTGAAACATCAGAAAACATGCCAACCATGTATTTTTCTGTATTTCCGTCATTTTTTATCAGCATCAAGTTCATCATTTCCGGATAAACTTCGCCATTTTTGCGTTTATTCCAGTATTCACCTTCCCAATGACCTAAGGAATTAAGCTTATCATGCAGCGAAATAAGAAATGAATAATGACTATGCATATCAGGCAGCAGAACGGTCGGCAGTTTTCCAATAACATCCGCTTCAACATAACCCGTGATCTGCGTAAATGCAGGATTAATGCTAATAATCTGATTATCGGAGTCCGTTACAAACATCCCCTGGCTACTGTTATGATAAACCAGATCAGCAAGTTCACGTTCACTGATATTGCTATTGCTTAACAAATTTGAAATGAAGGCTGATTGACCAGAATATAATTCTTCACTGGCTTTAAGTGCTTCTTCTGCCTGCCGGCGTAAGGCAGATTCCCTCATCATGTCTAGCGTGCGGTTAAACAGACTGTCATACATATGCAATACAGTTTCGACCAGAACTTTGGCTGCGCCAGACATCTGCTGTTCTGCATTCAATTTAGCATTTTCAGCAGACATGCCCGATTGAAGCCCAAGACAAATGGCAGCCATCTTTTTATCAGAATCCAGAATATGATATGCCAGCCACTTGGCTAAAAAAGAAACAACACTCCGGATGGTATCATCAGAGTTTTCATCCTGATTGTTTTTCAATTGCTGAACTTCACGGAAAAAATCAGCATGCTCCTGTTCGTGTGCGATCAGACAACTATTTGTTTCTCCCAAATAATTTTTCCAGAGTTGTTCTTCGGCATTAAAGTGGTAGTCGGCATAATCCGCCAGTTCATCAAAAATGGCATTCAATGTCACCAAATGAGAACAGTCAGCCAGATGCGCAGCTAATCGGTTAAGGAGCTGAACCAGTTTTTTATGCTGTTCATCAATAGCCTCAATACCAGTTTCCAGATTGTCGTTCCATGGAAAAATCTCAAAAGACATAATGCACTCCCTGTCTATAATTCCAGACAAACAGATACCGATATGAAGATATTCAATGAAATCAAGACCAATGTCTAAAGTATAATCCGTTTGAGAATTATTGGTTCAAAACAAGTCCGATCCAGAGATAGTAGTACAAGGACAGGCGACACAAATATTGCCATTGGAACACGACTAAATAACCAGGCACAAAGCTGGTTTTTTGCTGAGATAAATGGCAACTCCGCTATCATGATCCACTCACGTTGATTTTAGACCGGAAGCTTTGCGTCCTGACCTTTCGGTTCAGTTTGCTATTAGCATTTACTAATATTTACTTGAGATACATCATAAAAAATATCGAGAAACCAATCAATCATGGCGATTGGCGTTCTGCTGGTTCTGTGTCGCTGAGCACACAAGAGAAATGAGCAACAAGCTACAGACTCTGGCCTTCCCCTCTTGGATTGAATCAACCACCCTAGATTGAACAGGGACACTATATTGAACATAATATTTGCGACGGCGAATATTATGTAGTTTGCCATTCCCTCGTATCGGTTTTTGCAGGCAAAAAGAAACCCGGCGCTGATATCCACCAGCGCCGGGTTAATAAATCAAACGAACCAGCTACAGAAACAAAAAACGTTATTGAGGATGTTTTTTCTCGCGTTTAATGGCTTTCTTTTCCTTATGAGTCATGGCTGGTTTCTTTTTCGGTTCTTTATTGCTTTGCCAAATCTTGCCCATGATATTGCTCCTTTGATCGGAAACAGGTGCATATTAAGTATAGATCGGGATTGCTCCGGCAAATTGCTGATTGTGAGTAAAGTCACAGAGCGTGATTGTAACAACAAATGTAACCGGTTTCCTTGATAGTCTGTATCACATCGATGTTTCCAATGCCTATAAGATCAGGAGTAACGCAATGGCAAAAACACAACGTGAATTAATGACGGCGGGCGAATTTTACGATGCCGGGGATCCGGAGCTTTCAGCCGCCAGACACGCTTCTGCTGACCTGCAATTCGAAATCAACAATCTGCGTCCGTCTGATAAAGAAACCCGCAAAGAACTATTCCAGAAACTGATCGGTTCTTATGGTGAACAGTTCTACATTACTCCCCCGTTTCATTGCGATTACGGCTTTAATATTCACCTTGGCGAACGATTCTATGCCAATTTTGGCTGCACAATCCTGGATGTAGCACCTGTCACTATTGGTGACGATGTGATGTTTGGTCCATCCGTTCAGATAGTCACCGCTACCCACCCGCTGGATTCGGCAACACGTATCAGCGGGGTTGAATACGCAAAACCCATCACCATCGGTTCAAAAGCATGGCTGGGCGCCGGTGTTATCGTCTGTCCGGGCGTTACCATCGGCGAAGGTTGCGTGATTGGTGCGGGTAGCGTGGTAACCAAGGATATTCCGCCCTATTCCATTGCTGTCGGGAATCCGTGCCGGGTGCTCAGATCAACAACCTGAACAACATATCTATCAGTGACAGTCCATGAATTGATGGGTGATTGCAGGATGAGGGTTGACCACACCTACTTTCATCGACGAAACTAATATCATCATTAACATTTTGATTACAAGTTATCATGGAACGTTTTATTGAACGCTTGATGTATTCTGCCCGTTGGATCATGGCTCCCATTTATCTGGGCCTGAGCCTTGCTTTGCTTGCATTGGGTATTAAGTTCTTTCAGGAAATTTTTCATCTTTTCACGGTGATTTTTTCCATGAAAGAAGTAGAGCTGATCCTCATCATTCTGTCGCTGATTGACATTTCACTGGTGGGTGGCCTGATTGTCATGGTCATGTATTCCGGATATGAGAACTTCGTTTCCCGTCTGGACCTTGATGATCATGATGACAAACTGAGCTGGTTGGGAAAGCTTGATGCCGGTTCGCTGAAAAACAAGGTCGCCGCCTCGATCGTCGCCATCTCATCGATCCATCTGCTAAAAGTGTTCATGAACACCGAGAACATCGCGGATGACAAGATCAAATGGTATCTGCTGATTCACATCACGTTTGTTATGTCTGCGTTTGCCATGGGCTATCTGGACAAACTCTTACGGGATAAAGATTCGACGCACTAGAAATGAAAAAAGCCTGGTTGTTTTAACCAGGCCTCAATTCTTTAGCGTTTCTTTAATGTTGGCAGTAAGGCCGTGATAACCCCCATCAAAGGCAACCAGCCACAGAGCTGATAGACATACTCAATGCCGTAATGATCGGCCAGCTGACCAATCAGCGCGGCACCAATACCAGCAATCCCAAAGGCGAAACCAAAGAACAGTCCGGAGATTGTCCCTACCCGCCCCGGCACCAGTTCCTGCGCATAAACCAGTATTGCTGAAAACGCAGATGCCAGAATAAACCCGATGATGAAGGATAGTACCGACGTCCAGAACAGATCGGCATACGGTAACGCCAGCGTAAATGGCGCCACACCCAGAATAGAAAACCAGATCACCCGCTTACGGCCAACTCTGTCACCAATCGGTCCGCCCAATACCGTCCCGGCAGCAACGGCAAACAGGAAAATGAACAGATGATACTGTGCATTCTGCGCATCCAGCCCGAACCGATGCATCAGATAAAAGGTGTAGTAGTTTGTCAGACTCGCCATATAGAGGTACTTGGACGTAATGAGCAGAAGCAATACACCCAGTGCCAGAATAATGCTGTTACGTGACAAGCCGGTCTCCCGGTGTACCGGCGTCATTTTATTGCTGCGGTGCTGCTGACGATACCAGTTACCCACGTGCCATAAAATGAACATTGCCAGTAGCGCTGCCAGCGAAAACCAGGCCAGACTCCCTTGTCCCAGCGGGAAAATAATGGCCGCCGCCAATAGCGGTCCGGTTGCAGTTCCCGCATTCCCGCCAACCTGAAAGATGGATTGCGCCAGCCCGTGCCGGCCACCGGACGCCATGCGGGCAACACGTGACGATTCCGGATGAAAAACCGAGGAACCTAATCCCACCATTGCCGCAGCCAGCAATAAAAGCGGAAAGGTATTTGCCTGACTCAATAATAACAATCCGGAACAGGTTGACCCCATTCCCACCACCAGCGAATAAGGTTTCGGATGCTTGTCGGTATACAAACCAACCATTGGCTGTAACACAGAGGCGGTCAGCTGGTATGTCAGTGTCAGCAGGCCAATCTGGGTAAAATTCAGCGCGAAATTGCCTTTCAGCAGCGGATAGATAGCAAAAATCAGTGACTGCAGCATGTCATTCAGAAAATGAGACGCACTGATAGCACCAAGAACACGAAAACGGGTATCGCTGTTTTTCGTCTGAGCAAGAGACTGTGTATTTTCCATAAGAAATTATTGCTGGATCAGGAATGCCGGAATGAAACATTCTACCGTGAAACAGATCACATCACCGGATTTTGTTATGTACATATCGGATATTTTTGTTCAATAAGCTCCGTAATAAACGGGGATTCATCCCTCGGATCCGATATCAGATAAACCCTGTGCCGGGCACGGGTTAATGCCACATAAAACAGCCGGCGTTCTTCGGCGTCAGGAAAGGTTTCTTTGCCGGGTAACAAAAATTCAAGTATCGGGTCAGTCGCCTTCTGCGAAGGAAAACCGTATTTCCCCTTATTCATCCCCAGGATAATGACGTAATCCGCCTCTTTTCCTTTAGAGGCATGCACAGACATCAACTCGATTTCCAGCTGCGGATATTTTTCCCCCATCTGTTGTCTCTGCATTGCCGGATTATCATTACCAAACAGAAAATTAAACCGGGCCAGTACCGCTACCGTCGTTTTCCTCTCTGTTTGATCTGAAGCCGCCTGTTGAATCCGGTTCAGTGCCTGATGCAAACCAGACTCCGTGGCGGAAGTACGGATAAGATGAATTGCCGGATCCGGCACCACAGAAACCGCCTTGATCGTTTTTGTCATCTGTTCCGGGTTTTTCAAGACAAACGCCGAGGCAACTTCACCGATCTTGTTGTTAAACCGGAACGTGGTGTCCAGTGCCGTCGTAGTCGTCGCACCGAATAACGCGTCAAATTCCCGGGTAAGGCGGATATCGCTTCCCGTAAACCGGTAAATGGACTGCCAGTCATCACCGACTGCGAAGAGTACGGCAGCTTCCCTTTGAGCCAGCAGTGCCTTGATTAAAAGCGCCCGCTCCTGACTGATATCCTGAAACTCATCTACCAGAATATGCTGATAAGGCGAGAAATAGCGGCCGGATTCAACATAACCGGTGGCCTTGACAATCATGTCCGTAAAATCGATTTCATTTTTCTCTGCCAGATGCTGTTCATAAGCATTCAGAACCGGCTCAAAAATCGACAGGAACAAGGAGAATCGTGCGGTATCCGCCTGTTTTTTCACAGCCGAGGTTAACGCTTTGAATGTCTGACGGGACTGTTTGAATAACATCAGAAAATCAGCCATTAACCTGGCAACGTCCGCCACTGGTTTCTGATAACCGGACGCAGCGCAAAACTGATTCAGCTTCTTCTTATATGCAGGATCGGACATCAGATGACGAATGACATCGTCGATGAATTGCAGATAGGCCGTATTGTTTTCCGCAAACGGCGTAATCACCGGCCATTTGCCTTCAACCTTCCCGATAATTTCCAGCCCGAGCGCATGAAAGGTTTTAATGACCGGGGTTGATTGCTGTAGCAGTGGCCGCAAACATTTATCCTGCCGCTCCTGCATCTCTTCCGCGGCTTTTCTGGCATACGCCAGCATCAGGATCTGCGCCGGCTGTGTTTGTCCGCTCATTAGCAGATATCCGGCCCTTCCGGTCATCGTACTGGTTTTCCCGGTACCAGCACCTGCCAGTACCAGATTATTATCTTCACTGATAACGCAGGCCCGGCGCTGCGCAGCAGTCAGCGGGTTCCGCTCAAGCTGATCAAAGAACGACTGGCAGCGTTGCAATTCCTGCCGGAGGAATTTGGCGTTCGCCCGTTTTCTTTTTTCATCTGCCGTCGCCACAAAATCCGCCAGGGACTTTATAGCGGATAAATGCGCAGAAGTTGCAAAATGCTCCCGCAGCGGGACAGATGTCTTCGCGACCAGCTGACGACAGCGCGTGATTAATGCCCGGCCCTGAGAATGTCGCCGATACGCAGACGCATCAAGAAAATTTCTGATTTCGGTTTTAAGCTGTTTGGCTTCTTTGTATTCAGCCTGTAATAGTGGCTGAACGTGACTCTTTAACGCGTCATTCAGCGCCAGCGAAAACTGACGCAGCTGAGAAACAGAAAAGCCTTTATACAGATAGGACTTTTTGGCCGTAGACACAGACAAATGCGACCAGAATAACCGGCGCCGGATTTGCGGCAGTGAACTCATCCGGCTAAACAGCAATATCACCTTTTTCTTGCCATCCGAGATCTGCAACCCTTTGCTATGTAAAGTCAGAATCGATGGCGGATGGCCGAAAAGAAGGTTGGTCAGCCAGTTATTTCTGATTTCGTAATTATTCATTTAATTGTTCAGCATTAATTCTGCATTTAAAGATATCACGATGAAAAGATGAACATTCAGCCTGATTGACTAAAATACTTAAGTACCGCTTTCAGTCTGAATTCAGCCCGGATACCCGGCTCCGATATTGCATACGGTACATTATTCGGGTGATTGTGCCCCTGCATGGTGATTTTTTCGCTGATCAGTGAATTTACATGCAGAAAAAATGGCAAATTGGACGATTTTTTGCTTAACTCGCACATCAATTTTTTACACCCGCAAACGGAGTGTCGTAAAGAGGATGACAACACATCATTACCAGCTTGAATTGTGGGATATTACTAAGCAATATCCTGGCTGTCTTGCGAATAACAAGATCAATTTGAAGCTCGAACGTGGTGAAATCCATGCACTATTGGGCGAAAATGGTGCAGGAAAGTCAACCTTGGTCAAAATCATTTATGGTTTGGTGACCCCGGACAGTGGTTCCATCATATGGGATGGGCAGGAGCTGCAAATCCGCTCTCCTTCTCATGCCCGTGAACTGGGCATCGGTATGGTGTTTCAGCACTTCTCGCTGTTTGAAACATTAACCGTCACGGAAAACATCGATTTATGCTTAACCCCTTCAATGCGGGAACAAATCGGTGATCTGGCAGGACGCATCCGTGAGCTGTCGGGAAATTACGGACTGAATATAGATCCAGATCGTTATGTGTTTAGCTTGTCCATGGGCGAACGCCAACGAGTCGAAATTCTTCGCTGTCTGATCCAGCAAGTAAAACTGCTTATTCTTGATGAACCTACCTCCGTGCTGACACCGCAGGAAGTGGACAGTCTGTTTGTGGTTTTACGCCAACTGGCGGCTGACGGCTGCACAATCCTGTTTATCAGCCATAAACTGAAGGAAGTGACCGCACTCTGTCATAACGCAACCATCCTGCGTGGCGGACGGGTTACCGGTTCCTGCATACCGGCTAATGAAACACCGGAAAGCATTGCCCGCATGATGGTGGGTGACAGTGCCATCGCGGAAACGTATGAGCGTCGCTCCAGCAAGACCATCAATCTTGCGGTAAAAGACCTGTCTCTGCCGGCACCTAATCCTTTCGCCTGCGCGTTGAAAAAACTGAACTTCTCTCTGCGTGGCGGCGAGATCCTCGGTATTGCCGGTGTGGCCGGTAACGGGCAGGAAGAATTGCTGAGCGCACTGAGTGGTGAATGGCAGAGTCCGCATAGTGATCAGATCATTATGAACGGGAAACCGGTGGGTCGTCTGAAGGTTGGCCGTCGTCGTCAGCTCGGTATGGCTTATGTTCCGGCAGAACGTCTGGGACACGGTGCCGCGCCGAAAATGAGTCTGCGTGAAAACCTGCTGCTGACAAACGCAACGCTGGGGTTAAAACGCTGGGGTTGGGTTAAATGGAACAAAGTGTCCGCCCGGACCCGCGATGTGATTGAGCAGCATCAGGTGAAATGCCATAACGAGCATGCACCGGCGCAATCGCTGTCTGGCGGCAACCTGCAGAAATTCATCATTGGTCGTGAACTGGCGCTGGAACCGAATGTGTTTGTCTGCGCTCACCCGACCTGGGGGGTTGATATCGGTGCAGCCAACGCGATCTATCGTGAGCTGATGGAGTTGCGGGATCGGGGTGCGGCTATCGTTGTGATCTCCGAAGATCTGGATGAACTGTTCCTGATCAGTGACCGTATTGCGGCTTTATTTGATGGTCACCTCTCGCCTGTCGTCAAAACACAGGAAACCAGCACGAATCAGATCGGTCAGTGGATGGCCGGACAATTTCTGGAGCAGGAATAAACCACCATGTGGCAATTTCAACCTCGTACCTTTATTCCATGGTATCTGCAGCTGGTCTCACCGTTAATTGCGGTGTGTCTGACTATCCTGCTGGGAATGGGATTATTTAGTTTTCTGGGCAAAGATCCGTTCCATGCCATGCATGTGTTCTTCATCAGCCCGCTTTCCGATGGTTACAACATCGGCGAGTTATTAGTAAAAACCGCACCGATGCTGCTTTGTGCCATCGGTCTGGCGCTTTGCTACCAGGCAAACCTGTGGAACATCGGCGCTGAAGGCCAGCTGTTACTGGGTGCGGTCGTCGGTAGTGCGGTCAGTCTGCAATTTGCCGACAGCTCGATGAGTGTCTGGCTGGCCATGATTGCCGGTATTCTGGCTGGCATGGCCTGGTCAGGTATTGCGATTGCTCTGCGGCAATGGTTCAACAGCAATATCATCCTGACCACCATCATGCTGAACTACATCGCGCTGTATACGCTGCAATGGGCGGTACATGGTCCGCTCAAGGATCCGGAAGGCATGGGCTTCCCGGAGTCAGCCTTGTTTGCCGATACACAGTTACTGCCTATTCTGATTGAAAATACCCGCGTCCATCTGGGTGTTCTCTTTGCCTTGCTGGCAGCGATCCTCTCCTGGGTATTACTGCGTTTCAGCTGGCTGGGTTTCCAGATCCGGGTATTGGGTCACGATGAGTCCTCCGCGCATTATGCCGGATTCTCAATCCGCCGTTTACGCTGGGGCATCATGTTGTTCTCCGGCGCATTGGCCGGTCTGGCCGGTGCCAGTGAAGTATCCGGTCCGATTGGTCAGTTGATTCCGGCGGTATCACCAGGCTACGGCTATGCCGCAATTATCGTGGCGTGGCTGGGTCGTCTGCATCCGCTGGGCATGTGCGTTTCAGGTCTGTTCCTGGGATTGATCTACATGGGCGGCGATATGGCACAGATCGAACTGGGCGTACCAACCGCCATTACCGGTTTGTTCCAGGGCTCATTACTGTTCCTGTTACTGGCAAGCGATTTCCTGTTGCGTTATCGCCTGGTTAAAGTGAAATCTAAGGAAACTCAGAATGGATAATGAACTGCTTCTGCAAATTCTGACGGCAGCCATTAAAACCGGAACGCCGTTACTGCTGGTTGCCTTGGGTGAAATGATTTGTGAAAAATCAGGCGTACTGAACCTCGGTCAGGAAGGCATGATGCTGATGGGCGCGGTATGTGGCTTTATCGCTGCTTCCAGTTCCGGCTCCCTGATGTTTGGCGTCATGATGGCCATGCTGGCCGGCACCCTGATGTCACTGCTGTTTGGCGTGATCAGTATGCACCTGCGGGCCAACCAGGTGGCAACCGGTCTGGCGCTGACGATTTTTGGTACCGGTCTGAGTGCTTTTGTGGGTTCGGCATATGTCGGTCAAACCGTTAAAGGCTTTCAGGCTGTTGTGATCCCGGGGTTGTCTGATATTCCGTTTATCGGTGCCCTGCTGTTTAAACATGATCCGCTGATTTATCTGAGCTGGTTGCTGGTTATCGTTGTCGGCTGGTTCTGTGTTAAAACCCGTGGCGGCCTGATTCTGCGTGCCGTTGGCGAAAATCCGCATAATGCGAACGCGATTGGCTTGCCGGTACTGAAAGTCCGTTACCTGGCCATTCTGTTTGGCGGCGCGATGGCGGGTCTGGCCGGTTCATACATGTCACTGGCCTATACACCGATGTGGATGGAAAACATGACCGGTGGCCGCGGCTGGATCGCACTGGCACTGGTTGTATTCGCCTCATGGAAAACCAAGAATCTGGTACTGGGCGCTTACCTGTTCGGTATTGCCAGCATCATGCATCTGGTCCTGCAGGGTCTGGGCATGAAGATCTCCCCTAACCTGCTGGCGATGTTGCCGTATCTGGCAACACTGATTGTGATGATTTTTATCGGTTCGAACCGGATGAAAGAAAAACTGTCTGCCCCGATGTCACTGGGCCAGACCTTTGATTCCAGAGTATAATTTTTCATCTATTACTTTTGCTGTGTGATTGATGAGCCGCAAGCTTTAGCTTGTGTTTCTTAAAATGATCGGAGAAAAACACATGAAGACAAGGATTTTCCGCTTACTGGCTGTCGCCGCGTTAACTGCAGGTTGCTCTCTTGCAGCCGCCGCAGAAGAACCAATGAAAGTTGGTTTTGTTTACGTTGGCCCTGTTGGCGATCATGGCTGGAGCTATGAGCACGACCGCGCACGTAAAGAACTGGAAAAAGCACTGCCAGGTCAGGTTAAAACCACTTTCGTGGAAAACGTGGCTGAAGGTGCCGATGCAGAGCGCGTTATTACTCAGCTGGCGAAAAGTGGCAACAAGATTATCTTTACCACTTCTTTCGGCTTCATGAACCCGACTCTGAAAGTTGCGAAAAAATTCCCTAATGTGGTTTTTGAGCACGCGACCGGTTATAAACGCACTAAAAACGTAGGCACCTACATTCAGCGCGCCTATGAAGGCCGTTATGTTGCCGGTGTTGCCGCAGGTCTGCTGAGCAAATCTAACACTATCGGTTACATCGCTTCCTTCCCTATTCCGGAAGTATATCGTGATATCGACGCTGTATTCCTGGGCGCGAAATCCGTTAATCCGAATGTAAAAATCAAAATCGTTTGGGTGAACTCCTGGTACGATCCGGGTAAAGAAACCGATGCCGCCAATACGCTGATCGATCAGGGCGTTGACGTTCTGATGCAGCACACTGACAGCCCGGCGCCAATGATGGTTGCTGAAAAACGCGGTATCCGTGCAGTTGGTCAGGCTTCTGACGTATCTCACTACGGTCCGAAAGCGCATATCTTCTCTATCGTTGATAACTGGGAACCGCATTACCTGAAAACTGTTCAGGCAGTTAAAGACGGCAGTTGGAAGCCACAGGACTACTGGGGTGGTTTTGCTGAAGACGTAGTGAAACTGGGTTCTATCAATGACAATCTGCCACAGAACGTCAAAGATGCGATCAACACTACCTACACCAAGATCAAAACCGGTGAGTTCAAGCCATTTACTGGTCCAATCAAAGACAACACCGGTAAAGAAGTCGTTCCGGCTGGTCACTCTCTGACCGACGCAGAACTGGCTCAGATCAACTGGTTTGTTGAAGGTATTGATGCCACTGTCGCCAAATAATCAGCCTCAGTGATTCAAACAGAAAAGGGAGCTTCGGCTCCCTTTTGTTTTTTTCGTTGTTTTTTCGGCTTCCCCATAAAAAAACCCCCTGAATTTTCAGAGGGCTTTTATCATTCTTCCGGAAGCAGCGACAATCAGATTACTGCAGCAATCCCATCGATCAGCGCGTCGATATTGTTCTTGGTCATACCTGCTACGCTGATACGGCCAGAACCGACGATATAGATCGCGAATTCATTCTTCAGACGAGCCACCTGATCTTTATTCAGACCAGAGAAGGAGAACATGCCGTTTTGCTCTGTAATGAAGCTGAAATCCTGCTTGATACCTTTGTCTTTCAGTTTCTGCACAAATAGCTCGCGCATTTCCCAGATACGGTCGCGCATGGTTTTCACTTCTTCGATCCATTCGGCACGCAGCGCAGGATCTTTCAGTACAGTCGCGACCACTGACGCGCCATGTGATGGCGGGTTGGAATAGTTTGCACGGATTGTGGTTTTCACCTGGCTGAAAGAACGCAGGGCAATTTCGCTGTCCGGAGTGACCACGGTGATCGCGCCAACACGTTCATTATACAGACCAAAGTTTTTAGAGAAGGAACTGGCTACCAGCAACTCTTTGTTGTACTTGGCAAATGTGCGCAGACCAGCCGCGTCTTCATCCACGCCACGGCCAAAGCCCTGATACGCAAAATCGAAGAATGGCAGCAAGTTACGTTCAGCACAGAATTTTGCCAGAACTTCCCATTGTTCCAGCGATGGATCAACACCGGTCGGGTTATGGCAGCAGCCATGCAGCAATACCACATCGCCTGGTGCGGCAGCAGACAGTGATTCCAGCATGCCATCGAAATCCAGATTCTTGTTCGCCGGATCGTAGTAACGATATTCGGCGGTTTCCATACCGGCAACACCGAATACCTGGAAATGGTTTACCCAGGTCGGATTAGAGATCCAGACCTTTTTCGAGATACCCTGACGGAACAGGAATTCGGCACCAATACGCAGCGCGCCGGTACCACCGGGTGCCTGAGCTGTTTTAGCCCGTTTACTGGTGACGATTTCATGATCTGCGCCAAACAGCAGTTCCTGCACCAGCTGGCCATACTCGGCATTACCTTCAATGCTCAGGTAGTTTTTGGTGGTTTCGGTTTCCAGCAGAATTTTTTCTGCCTTTTTCACACAGTTCAGGATTGGCGTAGCACCCGCTTCATCTTTGTAAATGCCGACACCCAGATTGATTTTGTTGGTACGTGGGTCATTGCGGAATTCTTCAGTTAAACCCAGAATCGGGTCGGCCGGAGCCTGTGTCACCTTCTCAAACATGATTCGTCCTGTTTTCTGTTTGGCTAGTTGGGGGGATGAGACCGGAGTCTCTGAGTACTGCTATTTATAGCACTGCGCGGATAAAGCCACTATAGCAAATTAAAAAACTATAATTCATGAACCCATTTTTTTGCGTATACCATGGCCTGCTGCGGTATTTTTCGCCGGTTTTCGAGCAAATACCTCAGCTTAATCTGCAACGGACGGGGAATCAGATTGAGTGGCCACTGCTCATCAGGCGGCAACGGTGTCCCTAGCAGCTTCAAATAATCAGGCCAGTTTTCAGGGAGATAAAGTGAAAGCGGACGCTGGAGCCGTTCGGCGAATCCGGCGGTTTTTTTAATCCCTTCCGGAGAAAGATCGCCCAGATGGCTCCAGGGAATATCCGTTGTCAGCGCGCACAGTAGCTGTTCCGCCATCCGGGTATCACTGGCAGGCGCATGAATCAGCAGTGTATTCGCCGGTAACGGCATACTGACAAACGCATCCCGGTTATCAACCGTGATCACATACTGCGGCGGCACCGTCTTCCAGAGCACCTTTTTGATATCGGGAATAACACGTTCCGGTATGACCACCTCCCCCCATACGCTGAACAGGGTGCTGACATCAATCAGCTCGCCGGATTGCATAAAAATACTGCAGGGCAAGTTGCAGCGTAATAGCAAATAACTATCCCGAAGCAACGTTATCTCATGCTCGCGCATCTGTTCTTCAGAGATTTTACGCTCCTGGTTCAGCAGGAAAGAGAGAATACGGCTATTGCACTTCTCCGGTAACTGGATATCCAGCTGATGCAGCAGTGACTCCAGCGAAACATCACCGTGTGCCAGTAGATGCTGTCGGAAATACTGCTCCCCTTCGGCTGTAAGCTGATAAATCCCGTCGCCCTGTGCGGTAACCCAGCCGTGTTGCAGCCAGACATTCAGCTGAATGATCGCCCACCGCTTGTGCACCCGGATCCGCTGCTTATCCAGTAAACGCACCATCAGCGTGGCAGTGGCCGTATTCAGGGGTTCAGTTTTCATCATGCTTTCCTCCGCCTTCTGCCTGTTACTATAACCTACCAAAAACTGACCTCGATCAAGCGCTCTGATTGAAACCAATCCCGAACGAGACTAGGATAGAACATATCTGTCTTATCTGACAGGAACAAACCCAGATCGCACTTATGTGATCCTGCGGTAGCTTTGTCAGTCTAAAAATGAAATGTGGAAGAATTCCGTATAATGGCGTCGGATTTGCATGAATTATTGAATGATTCTTGATAGTAAATTGTTAAATTTCATAGGATAGTCACATGAAGCATGATACTGAAAAATATCGGAAGATTTTTGAAAGTATGTCTCCTGAAGAAATAGAGGAGATAAATCGACTAAACGATGAAGAACACTTTAAACAAGCTACCGCATTTAAAGCCGGTTACACTAAAGGCATTTGTTACTTATGTAATAAACCATTTAAAACTATTAGTAATGAAAACCCTTGCTTACATTGGTTGTTGCGACAATGCAAATTTAAGAAAAAAGACTTCCCTAAGATTTATAAAAAATATGGCTATGTGAACATAGCAGCATTCATTCGATGGTGTGCAAATCAGGAACGTTTTCTTTCCAATATTAATGATTTAGAAGATGAAAAATCGGATAGAAAAATTTTGTCATATACAGTTAGATGGAAAAATATTGAATGGACATTTGATTGTTCTAAAAATGATTTTTCGGGCCATCAAGGAACATCAATAAACTATCCTCATTACCACTTTCAGATGAGAATTGATGGACAGCAATTTATTAATTTCAATGATTTCCATATACCATTCTCTGAACAAGATCTATTTTTCCTTAAAAACACAATCGAACAAAGTGACTGGTTCAACCATGACTTTGGTTCGATTGGTTCTGGTATGCAAGAAGCAGTTAGTATCGAATTAGATGATATTCTTAAGTATGCAGATCGCTCAGACAATGAAGATGAAGCAACTTATCATTTTTCGACAATAATTGATGCAACTGACAACCCAATTACTGGTGAAGAACTATACGAAATACAACAAGAAGCAAAACGGACTGGTAAGTCCTTTGCCTATATTGCGCAAAAAAAATTGAAAAATAGAACAAAAGTTCAAACTGTCATAAGCCCAGCCGATTCTATACCAGATATAACATCCAGAACCGAGCACAAGCCAAGATGAAATTTAACAAAAACTTAAATTTGGACGTGGACTTCACCCACT